>Ga0247810_10000040_pt1 | contig 224355 bp, 177 predicted proteins | sample UWRJL119311C1_FD_179918 | JGI IMG/M metagenome (GOLD analysis project Ga0247810, IMG submission 179918) | Plant litter microbial communities from Arlington Agricultural Research Station in Wisconsin, United States - UWRJ-L119-311C-1 | ecosystem: Environmental > Terrestrial > Plant litter >...
CAATAAATTTTTGCCACATAGTCACATAGGAAACATAGGTTTCTGTTTCTAGTATAGTGGTTAGTTTGCCACAGATGCACAGATTTTGATTAAGATATTTTGAAAATTTGTTATATTTAACTCTATCAATAAAAATCGACCCATCGGTTAAAATTCATTGCAAAAACCTGTATTTTCTTAAGCCTTATAGCGACCTTATAGCGATATTGCTATAGTCATTCTATAAGCTAGCTTCGATGTAGGTATAAGTGGTCATTAGTTCATTGGTTCATAATGTCCTATGCTGTGATGGTCTAGTCAATGTTTTGGTTGTCGATAGTGATGGATTGGTGTTATAGATTCTTCGCTACGCTCTGAATGACAAAAAACTTTGAAGGACAAAATTATATTCCGTCAGGCAATATCCAAGTACCTCTCTACAAACTTGGAATGGCAAAAAACTTGGAATATAAAAAACTTAGAAGGACAAAACCATTAGACAAAATTATTGGAAAAGACTATCAGAATGGTAAACTATGGTAGAAAAGACCTTTTTAGGGCATGCTCATTTATACATAGTTAAATATTAGTGAAAATGTTGTGCGTTCATTGGGGATGGAATCGACTTCTAGGCTTCCGCGGTGCATTTTCATGATGTTACGGGTAATAGTTAGTCCTATACCAGAACCGGTTTTGCGGGTGGTATAAAAGGGGACGAAAATCTTATCGATGTTATCGGCTTCAATGCCTTTTCCATTATCGATTACATCAATATACACTTTGTTATGTGCGAGTCTATAAGTTACCTCAATGATAGGATGTGCACTATCTTCTAATGCATACATGCTGTTGGTAATCAGGTTGATTAGTGCCTGTTCTACCAATTTAAAGTCTACCTGCAATGAAATTTTAGAGCCAGTTTGTAAAACCTGTAGTTTAATATGTTTAGCACTCACCATGGGTTGCATGAGTACTTTAACGTGTTGCAAGATTTCGCCAACACTATGTTGTTCGGCATTTGGTGTAGGTAATTCGGCAATAAGGCGATAATCTTTGACAAAGTCTAACAGGCCTTCAGATCTGCGCTTGATGGTTTGAATGGCAGGTTTTAAGTCTTCCAAGTCTTCAAAATCCAGGCTATCTTTATTGCTGATCATTTGGTTTACGGTGTCTGAGAGGGAGCTGATTGGCGTAATTGAGTTCAGTATTTCGTGAGAAATAACACCAATTAATCTATTCCAAGCTTCAGTTTCTTTCTGCTCAATTTCATCTTTGATATTTTGAAATGAGATGATAATGTGATCTGCACCGTAGAGGTTAAGTGGAATAACTTCTATGGAGAGTTGAATGAATTTATCTTGGATCTTGAGTTCTAGAAATCTTTTACCTCCGTCCTTGATTTTGTCGATCTCTGTAGCGAAAATAGGCAAATGGGCTTCAAATCTATGCCAATAGCTATAAGCTGGTACATTTAGCAAATTACTTGCGGCTAAGTTAAAAAAGGAGATTTCGGAATTTTCTTCTTCAGTTTTCTTCTTTTTGACTACTATTACGCCAACGGGTACCTGTTCAAGAATGGTTTTGATTAATTGAAAAATAGCATCCTGTTCCAATTGGATATCGCGATGGATCTGGATAATTTCGTTGAATGATTCGTATAACTCTGGGAAACTTCCCTTGGTTGCTTTGTTCTTAAAGTTTAAGGTATGGTCTCTTGTTTTTACTGCTAAGATGAAACGTTTAATATCATCTCTGATTTCATTAATGTAAAAGTAAAGTGAAACAATGCTGCCCAACAAAATTAGACTAACGCCAGTAATGGTAAACCACAATTGTGTATTGCGAACTAGATAAACCAATATAACGGCCATCAAATTTATTAATAACAGGCGGCTGATCAAGCGGAAAGTAAATCTCTGGTAGAACATGGGGTAAAAGTAATTGGTGAAAGCTTAAAGACTAAAGCTAAAAGACTAAAGCAAGATACGGCGCTTTAAGTTTATGAGCAAGGTTTAAAGACTAAAGCTTAAAGACTAAAGCTAAAAGACTAAAGCAAGATACAGCGCTTTAATTTTATGAGCAAGGTTTGAAGACTAATGCTTAAAGACTAAAGCAAGATACAGCGTTTTAATTTTATGAGCAAGGTTTAAAGACTAAAGCTTAAAGACTAAAGCTAAAAGACTAAGCAAGATACAGCGCTTTAATTTTATGAGCAAGGTTTGAAGACTAATGCTTAAAGACTAAAGCTTAAAGACTAAAGCAAGATACAGTTTTAATTTTATGAGCAAGGTTAAAGACTAAAGCCTAAAGCTTGTTTTTCCTAATAATATTATGTTTAAAGTCCGAATTTCTCGATTCTTCGGTACAATGCGGCTCTGGTTAAGCCCAATTCTGCTGCGGCTCTTGAAATATTGCCCTTGTGTTTTTCTATGGCTTTATTGACCATCATTTTTTCCATTTCATCTAAAGGCATGTCAGTTTGCAGTACTGGCTGATTTCCGAATTTCTGTGGTGACAATTGTAGGTCCTGCTCTGTAATTTCTAAACCATCGGTCATGATTACGGCCCTTTCTATCACATGTTGTAACTCTCTAATGTTGCCAGGCCAACTATAGTTCAATAAGGTTCGCTCTGCTTTTGCATCAATATTTTGTATGGCTTTATGATATTTTGAACTAAAGGTCTGCAGAAAGTGATAGGCCAATAGTACGATATCGTTTCCACGCAAACGCAAAGGGGGCAAAATAAGTTCTACGGTATTGATCCTGAATAATAAATCTTGCCTAAATGTACCTTTGATCACCATTTCATTGAGCGGCATATTGGTAGCGCTAATTAAACGAACATCAATCTTGCGTTCCTTACTTTCACCTAATCGGGTAACGGTTCTATTTTGTAGTACACTTAAGAGTTTGGATTGGAGTGGCAAGGAAAGGTTTCCGATCTCATCTAGAAAGATTGTTCCTCCATCAGCCATTTCGAATCTCCCAGGTTTATCTTCCCTGGCATCGGTAAATGCACCCTTGGCATAACCAAAAAGCTCGCTTTCGAAGAGGTTTTCATTTAGGGATCCTAGATCTACGTTCATGAAGATTTGTTTCCTTCTTAGCGAATTTTTATGGATCTCGTAAGCGAAAACCTGCTTTCCTGTTCCATTTTCACCAAGGATTAAAACATTAGCATCTGTTGGTGCAACCTTGACCAAGGTTTTTTGAAGCTGTTGAACACTATTGTCATTACCTACAATGTGCTCAAACTTGCGGGCCATATCGCTTTGTATAGAGGTATGGATCTTTTCTAGTTTTTTGACCTTTTTGTTTGACTGTCTCAGTTTTACCCCGGCTGAAAGTGTTGCAAACAGTTTTTCATTTTCCCAAGGCTTGAGGATGAAATCTGTTGCTCCTTTTTTGATTGCCTGTACGGCTAATTCAACATTACCGAAGGCTGTCATCAAAATTACGACATAATCTTTATCTATTGAGAGGATATGCTCTAGCCAATATAGGCCTTCACGACCATCGCTTACGCCTTTCTGGTAATTCATATCCAGTAGAACAATGTCTACTTCATTTTTACTGAGTAGAACATTTATTTCTCTAGGCGATTTACAAGTTAATACTTGATTAAAATGTTGCTTTAAAAAAAGTCGCGCGCTTAATAAGATGTCATCATCATCGTCAATAACCAGAATGTTTGCGTCAATCATAATTTCAATCTAAATTTATGTTCTATTATCCTCCTTATGAATACAAGGGCTTAATTATTTTTGTGCTAGATGAACCTGTATCTTTCTAGCTAGCTGTTTGTGTTCCTCATGAGCCGCGTCACCTAACTCTAGCTAAAGTGATTGATCAACTATACTGCAAAAATAGAAGGAACTGTACGATGATGTACAGCTAGTGTCCGATATCGAACATCAATTTTTGTAAATAGATTTTATTTTACTGATTATCAGTCATTTAAAATTTAGTTGATGATTGGCACAAAGTTGGCAAATGGCCTTGTATCATACAATAGACCCAAATGGACAAAGTAATACAGAAAAAGAAATTTAATAAAAAGACCATCTTAATTATAGTTGGTGTGATCGCTTTTATTGCCTTAGTGGCTTATGGATATACGTTATCGCTAAATAAAGTTTTCACTGCAGATGCTGATAAAGTTACCATTAGTAAAGTACAATATGGAGATTTTGAAGATGTGGTTTTGCTAAATGCGAGTGTTGTGCCTTTGACCTCGGTAATTGTGAGTTCTTCTGAAGGTGGTACGGTGGCGCAGATATTTACTGAAAATGGAGCGAACGTTGTGGCTGGCACGCCCTTATTGAGAATTGCAAATCCAAATGCATTATCAAGTTATACCGCTAGTGAAACCAGCATAACGGAACAGATTAACCAATTGCGTAAATTAAGATTGGATTTGGAGCAAAACCAAAGGGTAATGAGCCAAGACATGATGGATATTGAAAATAGCCTGAGAACTGCAACCCGCAAATATAAAATTGACAGTGCTCTTTTTACTAAAAAGGTAATCACACAGCAAGAGTTTAATACTTCGAGCCAAGATTATGAATATTATCAAGGTCGCAAGACTTTATTAAAGCAAGCGGTTAAACAAGAGAACCAGAGTAGGATTATGCAATTGCAGCAAATTGAAGTTTCGATTGCAAGGATGAATGAAAGTTTGCAGACCATTAGGCAAAATATTGAAAACATGACGATTAAAGCACCTGTTTCTGGTCGTTTATCATCTTATGATCCGGTAATTGGAAAGTCTTATAGTGCCAATGAAATGTTGGGCAAGATTGATGTGTTGCAGGGCTATAAATTGCAGGCTGGTGTTGATGAATACTATATCAACCGTGTTAAGGAAGGGCAAACTGCGCAATGCGAATTCAATGGTAAAACTTATGCTTTAACTGTGAGAAAGGTAATTCCAGAAGTAACGGCTGGACAGTTTCAGGTAGAACTTGTCTTCGAGGGTAAATCGCCAGATGAATTGAGAAGAGGTTTATCAATGCAGGTTAAACTTACGCTATCTGATAACAGTAAATCTTTGCTAATTGCACAGGGGCAGTTTTTCCAAAGTACAGGTGGGAGCTGGGTTTTTGTTCTTAAGAACGGAAAAGCTACGAAAAGAAATGTGAAAATAGGACGTAAAAACTATTTATACTATGAAATATTGGAAGGTCTGCAAAAAGACGAAGAAGTTATCACTTCATCATATGATCAGTTTAATCAGTATGATGTGATTGAGGTAGGAAAGTAGCTTAAAGCTTAAAGACTAAATCTCAAAGCTTGGCATACATTAAACATTACAATTTTTAAAACATAAAAAAATGAAAAGAATAATCCTAATTGTAGCATTGGTAATCGGGGTATTGAGTGTAAATGCGCAGGAGAAAAATTCTAGCCATTCTAAATGGAAAGAAACAAAAAATGGTGTTACCTATGAAATGGAGGTAAAGGTGGATGGTTTAGCAAATAAAGCCGCTACGAAACCTCATCTTAAATTTACAATTAAGGGAGACACTTCTAATTTAACAAAACTGGGGTTAACGAGCAGTAAGGAATTCTTTGTGACTGTGCCGGTGTCTAAAGAAGCACAGGACATTAATGTGGAACCAGGACATTATACTTTTAAATTTTATCATCAAAAATTAGGGGAGCAACAATTTGAAGTTGATCTTAAAACTGGAGATGATAAAGTAGTGGTACTTACCTTAGGTAAATAAGATTTTAGGTTGGTTAGCTCTGTTCAGGTGCGTTGATCAGGGCACCAATCTGAATTAATTATTTGTCAAAAAATTGAAGCAATTAAACAAAACGATATTATGATTAGAATTGAAAATCTGGAAAAAGTTTACAAGACAGAAGAAATTGAAACTACAGCACTAAACGGAATTAACCTTCATGTAAGAGAAGGAGAATTTGTTTCTATTATGGGGCCATCAGGTTGTGGTAAATCGACCTTGTTGAATGTTATGGGCCTTTTGGATAAACCTGAAAGTGGGAGTTACAAATTTATCGATACTGAACTGTTGACTTTAAACGATAAGGAAAGATCTAATTTCAGAAAAAGAAATATGGGATTTGTATTCCAGAATTTCAATTTAATTGATGAATTAACGGTTTTCGAAAACATTGAATTGCCATTAATTTATAACAAGGTTCCTGCTGCGGAACGTAAAAAAATGGTAAATGAGATCATCGGTAGGATGAATATCGTTAACCGTAGCGGACACTTTCCTCAACAGCTTTCAGGTGGACAACAGCAGCGTGTTGCGGTTGCAAGAGCTTTGGTTACGAAACCTAAATTAGTTTTAGCGGATGAGCCTACCGGAAACTTAGACAGTACCCACGGTAATGAGGTAATGGAACTACTTTGCGAATTAAATGAAACCGGAACAACTATCGTGATGGTAACTCACTCTAGCCATGATGCTAGTTTTTCTAATCGCATTATCAATTTAAAAGATGGTCATGTGATTTCTGAAAAGGTAAATAAGGGGAGGACTGAAGAGTTGATTTAGGGTGTCCTTAAGCTTAAAGACTAAAGCTTAAAGACTAAAGCCGGAAGAGAGGATTCTTATAGCTACCGGGTTATGAAGAAGGCCTAATATCTAATGTCTCAATACTAATATCTTAATGCTAATGTCTAATATCTACATATTAAAACTCGAAAAATGTTTAAACTCAATCTAAAAATCGCTTTGCGCAACTTGTGGAAGAACAAGGGTTACACCTTAATCAACATTCTTGGTTTAAGTGTAGGCTTGGCCATATTTTGTATTGTGCTATTGTTCGTTAACCATGAAACTAATTACGATCGGTTTGATGATACGTTGGAAAGGGTTTATCGTGTTTATTCTCGTTCTGGAGAAAAAAAGTCTGATTACATGACTTACCTGGATGCTGAACTGATTAAAGCTAATGAGCCGGGGGTTGAAGACTTTACGAGAATTGAGTCTTTGAGGAATGACCAAGAGGTATTGGCAGAGGCAAATGGCCAATCGTTTTATTTGGATAAGATTATTATTGCCGATGCTAATTTCTTCGATTTCTTTCCATTTAAACTTAGCAATGGCGACAAGAAGACTGTTTTTTCTAATATCAATAGCATCGTACTTACCAAAACAATGAGCAAGAAAATTTTTGGTGACAAGGATCCGATCAATCAGACTTTAAACACTAAAGATATCTTCAATAATGTTACCACTTATACCATTACGGGAGTGGTAGACGACAGTAAGGCGAATTCACATATTGAAATGAATGCCTGCGTGTACAAGGCTAAGCAGGACTACCAGAAAACAGATCGTTATGGGGTTTACAATATTTATCTGAAATTAAAGCCAGGCGTTAGTCAGGCAGGAGTTGAAAAGAAAGCAAAAGAGCTGATCGCTGAAAGGATGGCCAAAAATGCTGCTGATAAAAGCAATGCAAATGTATTTAAAGGGAATGAGGATGGTGTTTTTCTAGAGGCTATACAAGGTATTCATTTGCGTCCAAAAATTGATTCAAGCAGTAATCTTCCAATGGTTAAGGTACTTGGTGTTTTAGCTATTGCTATGTTGTTATTGGTTTGTATCAATTTTACCAACTTATTGGTAGCGCGTTCATTTAAGCGTGCAAAAGAAGTTGGCGTGAGGAAAGTTCTTGGTGCACAGGTACCTACCATTATTTTTCAGTTTATTATAGAGGTGGTGCTACAAATTGTGATTGCATTTCTTATTGGAATGGTATTAATGGAACTTATTTTACCTCCATTTAATGCAATGCTAAACTTGCAGTTAACTTTTTGGCGTAATTCATCTTTCTCGCATATCCTTATCCAAATTACGGGACTGTTGGCACTGACCATATTATTAACTGGAGGTTATCCTGCTTGGTATTTATCTAAATTTCAGCCTGCCAAGGTTTTAAAGGGAGATATCAATAGGAGTAAAACGGGAACGATGTTCAGAAGTGGTTTACTTGTGCTTCAATTCGCAATTTCTGTATTGTTTATTGCTGGGATGTTACTAGTTAAGCAACAGGTAAGTTTCATTAGAAATCAAGACCCAGGATTTAGTGCGGCACAGGTTATCGCTGTTAAAGCACAAACTACGCCTACTGTTTATGAAAAGTTCAACACTTTAAAAACTAAACTATCTGCAATTCCAGGGGTAGATGCCGTTTCAAAAACGACCTTTCTTCCAGGTGGACAACTGCCAATTAGTTTGCCATTAAAGTATCAGGAAAATATTGTTCAGACTAAAAAAATAGCAGCCGATATTGGATATTTTGATCTGATGAAAATTCCAGTTGTTGCGGGAAGAGTTTATACTGGAGCAATGGCTACAGATACTACCGATGCCATTGTATTAAATGAGGCGGCGGTTAAAGCTTTGGGAATAACAGATCCAATTGGAAAGATGGTAACGTTAGACAAAGATAAATATGATAAATACGTTGACCGTAAAATTATTGGGGTAATTAAAGACGTGAATATGCAGGGATTTGAAACTGCAGTTCAACCTGCATTTTATGTAAAAGATTTACTGTATGGTGGGGGATGGCAGAACCAGATTTTAATCGGTATTAAAGCAGGGCAGACACAAAAAACACTTGATGAAATTAAAGCTGTTTGGGCAAGCATAGAGCCTGGATATCCAATGAAATATACTTTTATAGATGAGGCGTTTGATAAAAGCTTTGAAAAATATATCAGACTAAGCAATTTGTTTAATGCTTTTACGCTGTTGTCGATATTAATTACCATTATCGGTCTTTTTGCCCTAATTGCTTTAGTTACAGCTCAACGTACCAAAGAAATAGGGATTAGAAAAGTATTGGGCGCTACAAATGGAAGTATCTTGCTTTTGCTCAATAAATCTTTTTTCACCTTGGTCATTATAGGGAATTTAATTGCTTTACCAGTTGTGTATATCCTTGCTAAAGAATGGTTAAATACTTTTGCCTATCAAATGGAAATGCCTTTCTGGCCGTATTTTGCTGCGATTGTCGCTTCTATTGCTATCGCATTATTTACGGTAACGATGCAGGCATTTAGGGCAATTCGTACTAATCCAATACATGCTTTGAAATATGAATAAGGTTGGAAGGCTGGAAGGTTGGAAGGCTGTTCCCCTCGGCAGGGCTATAACCGGGAAGCTTAAAGACTAAAGCTTAAAGACTAAAGCGGGAAGAAATGACAAATGAACCAATAATACTAAACACTATATAATAGGAAACATGTTCAAATTAAACTTAAAGATCGCGTTGCGCAACTTGTGGAAGAACAAAACTTCTTCGTTTATCAATGTCATAGGATTGGCCATTGGTCTTGCCGCATGTTTGATGTTGCTCTTATATGTAACCTATCAATTAAATTTCGATCGACAGTCTAAAAATGCTGATGATATATATACGGTAATGACTAACGTTCCGGGAGAGGGTGGTAAAATTGCGATGACTTTTGAAGCGAGTGTATCTGAATTAGCACCATCCTTGAAGAATGAGATTCCTGAGATAAAGGCCATCTCCCGGATGGATTATGGAAGAAAGAAACTGATCTCCAATGGCACCAATAGTTTTAAGGTTGATGCAAAGTTTGGAGAACCAGAGATCCTTAAAATCTACGATTACCAATTTAAAGCAGGAAATCCGGCAACGGCCTTGAATGATGTAAGGTCTGTAATTTTAACGGAGAGCACTGCAAAACTGCTATTTGGTACTACGGATGTTCTGAATAAATCGGTAAGGGTGCAAGATAAGGATGATATGAAAATCACAGGAGTGATTGCAGATCAGGCTGATAACAGCTCGAATAAATTTGGCTTCATGATGCCTTGGAGTTATTTTGAAACGGTAAATCCATCATTGAAGGAACTAGGTTGGGACGACTGTAGTTACTTAACTCTTATTAAACTTGCTCCAGGTGCAAATGTGAATCTGATTAATAAGAAGATTAAATCCATTGCCAATCGAAACATGAATGATAGTGGAAATCCCTTTTTTATTCATCAGTTAAGCAAATTACACCTTTATGGAAAGTTTGAACAGGGAAAAAGCATTGGTGGAGATATAGAACAGATCTGGCTTTTTGTTGGTCTTGCCTTCGGGATTTTGTTGATTGCCTGTATCAATTTCATGAACATGGCGACTGCAAAATCAGAGCGAAGAGCAAAGGAAGTTGGAATTAAAAAGACAATAGGTGCAAATCGTGGTTCGTTGATTATGCAGTTTTTAACAGAATCAATGGTATTGACGTTTATAGCTGTGATTTTAGCTATCGCTATATTAGAGATTTTCTTGCCTACGTTTAATCATTTATTGAATATCCAATTGGGGATTGCTTATTTTAATACTTCAAGCTGGGTTGGTATTTTAGGCATCGTATTCGCTACTGGACTTATTGCAGGGAGTTATCCGGCATTTTATCTGTCTAGTTTCAATCCGATCCAAACTTTAAAGAAGAAAATTAAAGCGCATAACTTTTTGTCTATTAGTTTAAGACAGGTATTGGTGGTAGGACAATTTTGTTTTGCTATCATCTTAATTATCTCTACGCTGGTCATTTATCGCCAAATTCAATACATTAAAAATAAACCGGTTGGGTTTGATGTCAATGCTTTGGTAGAGATGCCACAAGATGGGGAGCTAAAAACGAAATACGAAGTCTTGAGATCAGAATTGCTCAAGTCTGGAGCCGTGACTTCAATGTTTCAATCCTCAGTAGGTTTATCACATCATGGGGCAAACTTTATGGACATGAAATGGGAAGGAATGACAAAACCAGAGAATACGGTAATGTTTAACCAAATGGCTACTTCTTATGATTTCATCAAAACTAATGGCATTAAGTTGCTTCAAGGGAGGGATTTCTCTGAAAAATTTGCGTCAGACACGAATGCGGTATTGGTAAGCACATCAGCAGTTAAGGCATTTGGCTACAAAGATCCAATTGGAAGAACAGTAACCATATTTGGCAACAAGGTCAATATTATTGGTGTTTATGACGATTATGTTTGGGACTCGCCTTATAAATCAAATCATCCGCAAGTGGTATATTTAAGTGATGGTCATACCGGAACAATCACTATGCGCCTGAACGAGGCCAATGGATTAGAGCAAAATATTGCAAAAATCACTGAGCTTACCAAAAGAATAAATCCAGCATATCCAGTTGAGCTGAATTTTCTGAATAACCTTTATGGAGAGAAATTTAAGGTAGAAAAAACGCTGGGAATTTTATCAAATCTATTTGGGGGATTGGCAATTTTTGTTTCTTGTCTTGGTTTATTTGGATTGGTAGCTTATAGTGCCGAACAGCGTACAAAAGAATTTGGTGTACGTAAGGTACTTGGTGCATCAGTAGCCAATTTAATGCAGCTGCTTTCTTTATCATTCATTAAAATGATTGTTGTAGCCATCATTATTGCAACTCCAATAAGTTATTATGCGATGAACAAATGGCTGATGAATTTTGAATTTCATACGGCTATCAGCTGGTGGATTATTCCTGCTGCTGCATTTGGAACTTTGACAATGGCGCTTGTTACGGTTAGTTTTCAGGCTTATAAATCGGCAAAAGCTAATCCTGTTGATGCGTTGAAATATGAATAGGGTTTGAAGGTTGGAGGGTTGAAAGGTTGGAAGGTTGTTCCCCCCAGCAGGGTTAGAGCAGGAAGTTGGGAAGTCGGAAAATAAATATGTCTAAATATTAAGTACTATATACTAACTACTACATACATACACAGATGTTTAAATTAAATCTAAAAATAGCCTTACGTAATCTTTGGAAGAACAAAGGTTTCTCTTTGATCAATATTGGCGGTTTAGCCATAGGATTGGCTAGCTGCATGATATTGTTAATATATGTTGCCTATGAGTGGAGCTACGATAAGCAGTTTGCGAATCATGATAAGACATATATAGTTTATCAAAATGCTGTTGCGAATGGTAAAACTTTCAGTTGGGCATGGACGCCTAATGCGATGGCCAATGAGGCTCAAGAAAAAATAACGGGGGTTAAATATGCATCGCATTCTACTTATCCAAATTCGAAACTAATTACTGTTGGTGATAAGAAGATTACCAGTAGGGTTGTTTTTACTGATCCGTCTTTTCTGAAAATATTTGATTATAAATTCATTAAGGGTAATCCGACGCAAGTGTTAAAGGATGTCAATACAATTATCCTTACGAAGTCTTTTGCCGAAAAGCTATTTGGCAATGAGGATCCTATCAATAAAATGGTAAAACTTGATAATCAGGATGTACTGAAAGTAGAAGCAGTTATTGAGGATGTACCTGCCAATAGCAGTATCAATTTCGAATGTTTAATGCCATGGACCTTGTTTGAAAAGAGAGAGTCATGGGCCAGGGGAATTAACTGGGGTAATAACATGTGCCTAACCGTTGTTCAATTGAAGGATAATCAGTTTTTTGCTTCAGCAAATGCTGAAATGAAAGGGATCTATAAACGCAATCAGAAAGATAATACAGCAGAGGCATTATTACATCCCTTAACTAAATGGCATCTCTATGCCGATTTTGAAAACGGCAAATCTGTAGGAGGTAAAATAGACCAACTTAAGATCTTTCTATTATTAGCATTTTGCATCTTATTAATTGCCTGTGTCAATTTTATGAACTTGTCTACAGCACGTTCTGAAGGTAGGGCTAAAGAGGTTGGTGTTCGTAAGGCCATTGGCTCTAGTCGTAAGTCATTGATCAGCCAGTTTTTGTTAGAGTCGGTGCTGATCACCTTTATATCTACTGTGCTAGCTTTTATTTTGGTAGAAATTAGTTTGCCTTATTTTAATAATCTATTAAATATTGATCTGCAAATTGATTACAATAACATTCAGTTCTGGACTGCGCTGACGGTGCTGATGGTTTTTACCGGATTTATTGCTGGAAGTTATCCTGCTATTTATCTGTCTTCTTTTGAGCCGATTAAAGTGTTGAAAGGTTTAAAGATCAAAACAGATTCATCAGTTTCAGTTAGAAAGGTTTTGGTAGTAGGACAGTTTGTTTTTGCGGCCTGCTTAATTGTGTGTACATCGGTCATCTATCAACAGTTGAACTATGTTAAAAACAAACCAATTGGTTATGACAAATCTAACCTGCTCCAAATCTCTGTTGAAGGCAAAATGGGTGAAAAGAACAAACTCGAATTGCTTAAAGACCAGCTATTGAAATCTGGCGCTGCATCTAGTGTAACGTTTTTTAGTAAAGATATTACAGAGGATGGAAACAATACTACAGATATTTCTTGGGATGGTAAAGTTCGTGGCGAATCGATTTTGTTTAACAATAGGGGGATTGGATATGACTTTATTAAAACCATAGGGACGGAGTTAGTTAGTGGCAGAGAGTTTTCTAAGGAGTTTCCAAACGATAGCGCAAACGTAATGTTGAATGAGGCTGCCGTTAAGATGATGAGGCTTAAAAATCCAATTGGCGCAGTCATTACCTGGGGCGATACGAGGTTAACAAATGTGGGTGTAGTAAAAGATTTTGTTGTGGAAAGTGCCTATCAGAAGGTATCTCCAATGATATTTTATCCAAGTTATCGTGATGGGGTTTCGGTAATCATAGCACGTTTAAATCCTAACCAAAATATCAGTTCATCTCTTGAGAAAATAGATGAATTAGTTAAGCAGGCGGAACCAAACTATCCTGTGAACCGTAAATTTGTATCTGAATCTTTTGAGGTTAAATTCCAGAATGAGAAGTTATTAGGCACACTTTCTAACTGGTTCGGTGGATTTGCCATCTTTATTTCTTGTTTGGGATTGCTGGGCTTGGCATTGTTCATGGCTGAGCAACGTAAAAAGGAAATCAGCATCCGCAAAGTTTTGGGAGCGAGTACGGGTAATATCCTCACCTTATTAAATAAAGATTTTATCAAGTTGGTGGCCATAGCGAATGTCATTGCATTTCCACTTGCCTATATCATTATCAACAAATGGCTTTCTGCTTTTGAATATCGAATAGCGATCTCTTTTATACCTTTTGCATTGGCGATAGTTATCTCAGTTCTGATCGCAATTTTGACAGTGAGTATTCAATCTATAAAGGTTGCGAAAGCAAATCCGATTGATGCTTTGAAATATGAATAGAGAGTCGGAAAGGTTGGAAGGTTGGAGGGTTGGAAGGTTGGAGGGTTGAAAGGTTGGAAGGCTGGAAGGCTGGAAGGTTGTGAGTCCGTTCCCCTCAGCAGGGTTATAGCAGGGAGTCAGGAAGTCACGAGGTCGGAAAAGTCAGGGAAGTCCGCAAAGTCGAGAAGGTCTAACTACTAACTACTAAGTACTACATACTAATTACTATGAAAAATGTTTAAATTAAATCTAAAAATCGCATTAAGGAACCTTTGGAAAAACAAAGGGTTTTCGTTGATTAATATTGGCGGATTGGCCATTGGTTTGGCGTGTTGCCTAATGTTAATGTTATATGTTAACTATGAGTGGAGTTATGATAAGCAGTACAAAAATTTAGATCATATCTATTTTGCAAAACTAAACCTAAAGCTTAATGGTAGCATTATGAGTAGTGGTGCATTACCGAATAGGCTAGCAGGTGCTGCACTCCAGGAAATACCAGGCATTAAGAATGCAGCTAGAATGGTTGATGAAAATAGTGCTCGTTTATTTAGTCGTGAACAGAATAAATTTAAGCTGATCTCAAGGTATGTAGATCCATCTTTTATAAAGATCTTGAGTTATAATTTCCGTTCGGGAGATGCCAATACCGCATTAAATGATCCAAATTCGATAATTTTAACTGCTTCAGCAGCTAAGAAGTTATTCGGTTCGGCAGATGCGATCGGGCAAAACATAAAGTGGGATAACACCAAGTTTTTGAAAGTAAGTGCTGTTATTGAGGATATGCCAAAAAACCAAAGTATCCAGTTTGAGGTTTTGCATCCCTGGGCATTCTTTGATCAAATTCACCCTGACGACAAAAACAATAGTTGGGGAAATATCAGCTGTCAAACCATCTTTGAATTAAAGGAGAATAGTTCGTTAGACGCAATTAACGGGTTATTGAAGAATTATATAGTCAACAAAGAGCCGGAACTAAAGGGATATGTGTACCAACCCTTTTTATTTCCTTTAAAGAAAATCCATCTCTTCAATAAATTCGAGAATGGTAAAGCAGTTGGGGGTAAAATTGACGAGGTGAAATTGTTTCTATTTCTCGCAATTTGTGTGCTTTTCATCGCCTGTATCAACTATATGAATTTATCTACAGCAAGGTCTGAAAAAAGAGCGAGAGAAGTAGGGGTAAGGAAAGCTTTGGGTTCTGCGAGAAGTTCTTTAATGGGACAGTTTATGTTAGAGTCTGTTTTATTGTCGTTTTTGGCAATGATGATTGCCTTTGCCTTGTTAGAACTTTCTCTTCCGTTTTTTAACAACCTACTGGCTATCAACATTCAAATTAATTATGCCTCCTATTTATTCTGGGGTGTTCTAGTTGCGATTGCTTTGCTTACTGGAGTATTGGCAGGGAGCTATCCAGCTTTCTATCTGTCGTCATTTATCCCTGTTAAGGTTTTGAAAGGCTTTAAAGGTTCAACTGGAACTTTATCCTTTAGAAGGGCATTAGTGGTTTTACAGTTTACACTATCTATCTGTATGATCATTTCAGCAATTGTGGTGTACGATCAAATTCAATTTTTGAAAAACAAACCACTAGGTTTTGAGCAGCACAATATGGCATCTCTAGATTTAGAGGGCGAATTAAGGAACCCGGCAAAGCTATCGTTATTTAAAGAGCAATTGAAAAAGGCTGGAGCAATTGTTTCCGCTTCAGAATTTGCGCAACAATTTACTGATGGCGGTTCGATCACTGGTGATATCAGTTGGCCAGGTAAAGCAGCTAATGATAAGTCTATCATCAGCTATAGAAGTACAGGATTTAATTTTACGAATACCATTGGTGCTAAAATTGTAGCGGGAAGGGACTTCTCAGAGAAATTTACGGCTGATACAAATACCTCGGTGATGCTGAATGAAACGGCAGTTAAACACATGAATTTAAAGAATCCTATAGGTACAACGATTACCTGGGGCGATAATGCACCCTTAAAAGTTGTAGGGGTAATTAAGGATTATTTTAATGAAGATATAGGGCAGAAGGTAGAACCTACAATTTATTATTACAATATCAAGTCAAGCAATGTGCTGTTGATGAGGTTAAATCCAAATCAAGCTTTGAGTGCTAGTGTTCAACAGATAAAAAGTATCAGTGAGCAGTTAAATCCGGCCTATCCGGCGCAAATAACCTTTGTAAACGAGGGGATGGAGGAGAAACTACAGAGTGAAAGATTATTGAGTGTGCTTTCCAATCTTTTTGGTGGTTTTGCAATTTTTATTTCATGCTTAGGTTTATTGGGTTTAGCGCTTTATATGGCTGAGCAACGGAGCAAAGAAATCAGTGTTAGAAAAGTATTGGGTGCGAACATGAGCGATATTTTGATCTTGCTCAATAAAGACTTTCTGAAATTGGTAGCTATTTCGAATTTATTGGCCATACCAATAGCTTATATTTTAGTTACCAATTGGTTACAGAAATATGAATACAAAACGGAAGTTAATTATATGCCCTTTTTGTTGGCGATTACAGCTTCGCTATTTATAGCAGTTTTAACAGTGAGTTTACAAACTTTTAAAGTTGCGAAGGCTAATGCAATTGATGCTTTGAAATATGAATAGGGTTGGAAGGTTGGAAGTCCGTTCCCCTCAGCAATGCAATAGCGTGGAAGTCCGGAAAGATCTAAATACTATATACTTAGTACTACCTACTAAATACTACATACTAATTACTAGGAAAAATGTTTAAACTAAACCTAAAAATCGCCTTAAGAAACCTGTGGAAGAACAGGGGGATAACTGCTATCAATGTTGGTGGATTGGCCATTGCGCTAGCAGCATTTGTTTTGGTAACATTGTATGCTACCTACGAAACAAGTTTTGATAAGGAAAATGAGAATTACGATAATATTTATATCGTTGGTAGAATGGCAAAAGATTTCAAGACCAATTATACGTCTCCGCCTTTATCAAAAGCTATTAAAGCGAATTTCCCGGAAGTAGAAAAAGCTGCGAAAATGCAGCCTGGTTATTTTCAATTTTCAATTTCGAAGGAACAAACCACTGTATTCACACAGAAATTTTTGATTGCAGAATATGATGCGGCTAAGATGTTCAATATTAAACCTAAAAATGGGTTACAAAAAACAAATGGTGATGAACGGGCTTTTTATTTGAGCAATGAATTGATGGATGCGCTATTTCCTGGTAAAAAAGATTCTAAACCAGAAACAGTATATCTTGGAAACAAGTCGGCAAATATGACGGGTCCTGTAAGCAGTAGTGTTTTTGCTGATCCGCACTCGAATGTTCAGTTTGATGCGCTTTCTGTTGCCAATGAAATAGGGCGCAATGAAGGTTATGGATACAATAATTACTATACCTATGTACAGGTTAAACCTGGGACTGATATAGCAAATCTGACTGCTAAAATAGATCGCCTTTATAAATCAGAATTGGCAAAAGGTGATGAAAAACCAAATTGGAGTGATATCAATTCGGAAAATATCTTTTTAGATCCGTTAAAAAACCTACACTTAAGACCAAAAGCTGGAAGCGATGCCAATTATAAAATATTAATAGCTTTATCTGTACTGGGTGTACTCATCCTGGTTATTGCCTGTATCAACTTTACCAATCTGAGTATCGCACAAGCAGCTAAAAGAGCAAAAGAAGTAGGTGTTAAAAAAGTGATGGGAGCTTATCGCTTTCAATTGACTGCTCAGTTTTTCACAGAAATTTTAATGCAATGTATTGTTGCTACGGTATTTGGGTTGATTTTGGCCGAACTGATCCTGCCTCAGTTCAATAGTTTATTTACCGTAGATCTGAGTATTTGGAGAGCAGATAATGAGCTTTTATGGCAACTCCCTTTAATTTTGGTTGGGATTGCATTAATTGCTGGCGTTTATCCAGCAATGGTACTTTCAAATTTCAAGCCGGCATTGGTACTTAAAGGTAATTTTCAAACGAGCAGACAAAGTTATTGGTTACGAAATGGGCTCTTGATATTTCAGTTCAGTATTGCGGTAATTTTTATTACTGGATTATTGATCATCAATTCGCAATTGAAATACATGCGTACGGAAGATGTTGGATTTAAAGCGGAACAGGTCGTGGCCATAAAAAATTTGGCCTTATTTAATAAACCAGCAGATTTTGAGCCGATTCGTGAAAGGGTGATGAAAATTCCTGGAGTTAAATATGTTACCCTTGCCAATTCCATTCCCGACGGTTCTGAAACAGGTACTAATAATTATACCATAGATGGTAAAGACGAATCGCTAAGTTTTGTAGATGTAGATTTCGACTATTTTGAAACATTAAACATTAAATTGGACAAAGGAAGGTTCTTTAACAGGGAATTTAAATCGGATACCGCATTTTCAGCGATCTTAAATGAAAGTGCAGTCGCAAAATATGGGCTGAAAGATCCAATCGGAAAGACGATTAAACGTCCAAATTTTGAATATAAAATTGTAGGTGTAATTAAAGATGTTAAAGCACAGGGCTTTGAAAGCGCTGTAGAACCAACCATTTATAGTTTATATAATCCAAATGGCAATCCGAAACTCGAAATTATGGTCAGAGTGGAAGAAAATAAGATGTCTGAAGTTTTAGCAGCCCTGAAATCCCAATGGTCTACGATTAATAAAAAAGATGGGGATACTTTCAGGTATTCTTTTTTGGATGAGTTATATGGTAAGTTGTTTAAAAAACAGGAACAGTTACAGGCAGTTTTCTTTGCTGCTGCAATGCTTACTATTTTCATTGCCATCTTGGGATTGTTCGCTTTTGCGAAATACATCACCAATGGTAGGATTAAAGAAATTGCCGTAAGGAAAATATTAGGGGCAAGTGATCTTCAGATCTTAAAACTGCTGAATACCTCATTTTTTGCTATGGTGATTATTGCCAATCTCGTCTCTTGGCCTTTAGCTTATGTCCTGACCAAAAAATGGTTGGAAACCTTCGCCTATCGGATAGATGTGCCTATACTGCCTTTTGTATTTAGTGCGGCAATTACCATCTGTTTAACCATACTAACGGTAAGTATCCAAGCTAGGGGTGCTGTGAAAGCTAATCCTGTTGATGCATTGAAATATGAGTAGGGTTGAAGGTTGGAAGGGTTGAAGGTTGGAAGGTTGGAAGGCTGAAAGGTTGGAAGGCCGTTCCCTTCGGTAGGGCTATGCAGATAGCTTTAAGCTTGAAGACTAAAGGTTGAGGAATAAGTTGGTAAATAGGGAACTATGCCTAACTACTATATACTAAGTACTATATACTAAGTACTATATAATAATTACTAAGTGCTAAAAACATGTTTAAACTGAACTTAAAAATCGCATTGCGGAAATTGTGGAAGAACAAAGGATATACCTTGATCAATGTTCTTGGGCTTTCTATTGGAATGGCAAGTTGTATTCTGATTTTTATTTTTATACGCTACCAAATCAGTTATGATGAAGGCTATAAACATGAAAATCGGATCTATAGAGTTGTAACCGATTGGAAATATAACTCATTCGATGATTATTCTGCAGGGGTGCCTATCCCCGTATTTAAGGTAGCTAAGGATGAGATTGTAGGTATGGAAAAAACTGCCGCCATCGTAAAACGTTGGGGGATTGTACATGTTAGGGATGCTGCTGGAAAAGAAGTTATTAAAAGTGATGAACCCATTTATTACGCAGAACCCGACTTTTTTGAAATTTTCGACATTAACTGGCTTCAAGGTAAACCTGCTCAGGCATTAGCAGAGCCAAATACGGTAGCCTTATCTAAATCAACAGCGATTAAGTTTTTTGGAAGTACAGCAAATGTAATTGGAAAGACCATAACTCTGGGCACCAAAAGGGATTTAAAAGTTACTGGTATATTTGAGGATACGCCCGAGAATAGTAGTCTGCCTTTAAAAATTGTGATCAGTTACCAAACTTTTGGCGAGAAGGATGACAGTTGCTGGGACTGTGTAAATTCCAGCACCTCATTTTTTGTATTGTTAAAGGATGGATTAACCGCGAGCGATGTTCAGCCAAGCATAGACGCTTTTAACAAAAAACATTATACAGATCAGCGCATCGCTGGTAACCAAAATAATCAGCTTCAGGCTTTACGCGATATCCATTTTAGCGAGCGTTATGATAATTTTGCGGATGCCACCATTGGTAAAGGTGAAATTTATGGATTAATTGTGATCGGGTTATTCCTGATGCTCACTGCCTGCATCAATTTTATCAATTTAAGCACTGCACAGGCAATTAATCGCGCAAAAGAAGTTGGTGTTCGCAAAGTTATGGGAAGTCAGCGTAAACAGCTGGTTATACAGTTTCTAATGGAAACATTTCTGATCACCTTAGTTGCAATGTTAATCGCATGTGTTTTATCCGAATTGGCGATACCTCAAATGCAACAGTTATTTAATGGTCGCATTACTTTTAGCCTTTTCCAACATCCAGTTATTTTCGTTTTTATGGGATTATTGGTTTTGGGTGTAGCCTTTTTAGCAGGTTTTTATCCGGCAATCGTAATGTCTGGTTTTGATCCAGCATTGGCCATTAAGAATAAATTGACACTTAATACCACAGGATTAAGCTTACGTAAAATATTGGTTGTAGTTCAGTTCTCTATCTCCATTATATTGATTATCAGTACACTGGTTGTAGTTAACCAAATGGAGTATATGAAGGAGAAACCATTAGGTTTTAATCCTAAACAGGTTTTAATGGTTAATATGCCAAATGATAGTTTAAATCGAGTTAAACATCAGTCTTTTAAAGAAATGGCTTTAAAAATTCCCGGAGTGCAAATGATCAGCTTTTGCCAATCGCCACCACTTTCGCAAAATGTAAACTCTTCAGATTTTACTTATAACGGCATCAAAAATAAAGATTTTGAACTGCGTACTTCGAGAGCTGATGAAGCATATTTTAAGGTATTCGATCTTAAAATCATTGCTGGTAGGGTCTTTGCCAAAAGTGATACCGCAAATGGTTATATCGTGAATGAGACTTTTATCAAAAAAATATACCTCAATAATCCGAATGATGTACTTGGTAAAATGATTAAGGTAAATGGCAATAACCTGCCAATAGTAGGGGTGGTTGCAGATTTTAACGACAAATCTCTAAAGGAAGGCATATCTGGATTGGCTATCTCTTCTGGAAAAAACCAGTATTGGAATGCAGCGGTAAAAATTGACGGCAAGCAATTAATGTCTACCACCAAAAGAATGGAAGACTTATGGAATAGCATGTTCCCTAACCATGTTTATCAAGGTAAGTTCGTAAATGAAACGATTAACGGTTATTACGAGAATGAAAAAGTAATGGGTACGCTGTTCAAGGTTTTTGCCAGTGTAATCATTTTCATCTCGTTTATAGGGCTGTTCGGACTAATGTCTTTCGTGGCTACGCAACGTACCAAAGAAATGGCCATTAGGAAGGTATTGGGTGCCACTACATTCCAATTGGTAAAAATGTTAAATGGCTCGTTTCTGCTGATGGTCTTTATTGCCAATTTGTTCGCTTGGCCGTTGGCTTATTTATTTGTGAACAGCTGGTTAACTTCATTCGCTTATCGAATGGACCTCAGCATTTGGCCTTTTGTTTTGGCCATGTCCATTACGATGATTATTACTTTGGTTACGGTAAGCATACGGTCTTATCGTGCCGCTGCTGCAAATACAATAGATGCTTTGAAATATGAATAGGGTTGGAAGGCTGGAAGGTTGGAGGTTGGAAGGTTGGAAGGCCGTTCCCCTCGACAGGGCTATAGCGGAAAGCTTAAGACTAAAGATGAAAGAAATGACTGCTGGAAGGTTGGAAGGTTGGAGGGTTGGAAGGCTGTTTGAAACTATGTCTAATTACTATATACTAAATACTACATACTAAGTACCAGAAACATGTTTAAATTAAATCTAAAAATCGCACTACGTAACCTATGGAAGTACAAAGGTTATACTGCCATTAATATTTTTGGTCTATCAATTGGTTTAGCCAGTTGTATTCTGATTTTTATTTTTGTGAGATATGAGACCAGCTATGATAAAGACTTTGTTAATGACGGGAGGATTTATCGCGTAGTTTCATCTTGGAAATATGCGGATGGAAACGACTTTTATTCGCAAGGAGTTCCTCGCCCGTTGGCACCAGCAATGAGAAATGATTTTTCTCAACTTGAAAAGGTTGCAGCTATTCAGTTAAGCGGTGGTACCATTAGGGTTAAGCCCCAAGCTGGGAAGTCAGAAATTAAAGTTGCTGAGCAGGTTTTCTATGCAGAACCTTCTTTTTTTGAGATTTTTAATTATCAGTGGCTTGCTGGTAAACCACAACAATCGTTAAAAGAACCGAATACGGTTGTGCTATCAGAGAAAACAGCAAATACTTACTTCGGTGATTGGCGAAAAGCAGTTGGTAACAGTATTAATTTCGATAACCGAGTTGATCTCAAGGTAACAGGAATAGTAAAGGACAATCCTGCAAATAGCAGTTTTCCCTTAAAGATAATCATCAGCTATGCTAGCTATGAAAATAAAAGGAGCAATAGCTGGGGTTCGGTTTCATCAAGTTCAGAATGTTATGTCCTGTTAAAGAAAAATATCTCCATCAACCAGTTGAACCAGCCATTGCAGCAGTTCATTAAAAAATACTATGTGGACAATAGTGCTGGTAAAGAATCTCACTCTTTTCAGCCATTAAATGATATTCACCATAATGAGAACTATGGTAATTTTGCATCAAACAATACGCCGTATAAACAATTGATTGGATTAAGCATTATCGGTTTATTCCTATTGCTTACTGCATGTATCAATTTCATCAATTTAGCAACCGCACAGGCCATCAGCCGGTCGAAAGAAGTGGGTGTGCGTAAAGTAATGGGAAGTAGGCGCAAACAGTTAATCTGGCAGTTTTTAAGTGAAACCTCTTTAATTACCTTTATTGCGTTATTGCTGGCCTGCGTTTTAACAGAATTAGCTTTGCCGGCAATGGCCAGTTTATTTGGTGCCAATACGACGTTCAGTCTTTTTGGTCACCCGATTATTTTCGTATTTCTTTTGGGCATGTTGTTATTGGTTAGCTTCTTGGCTGGATTATATCCTGCAATGGTTATGTCAGGATTTAGCCCGGCATTGGCTATTAAAAACAAGGTGAGTACTGCAAATGCTGGTGGCGTAGGCTTACGGAAATCGTTGGTGGTAGTTCAATTTGCAATTACCGCAATTCTCATCGTAAGCACCTTAGTAGTGATCAAACAGATGAGCTATATCCGTGATAAATCAATGGGTTATGATACAAAGGCCATTGCGATGGTTCAATTGCCATTGGATAGTCTTAGTCTATTGAAATTTGACAATCTCGAAACGCAATTGCTCAAAATACCAGGGATAAAAGCAGTAAGTTTCAATAGTGCAGCACCCACTGCCAGCAATAACAATGAAACCAATTTTTCTTACAATAGCAGTAAAAGAGCTGACTTTCAAGTAAACACTAAAATTGCTGATGATAATTATTTTAAAACGTTCGGACTGCAATTTCTAGTTGGAAGAGCATTGGTTAAAAGTGATACGCTTAAAGAAATTGTTGTAAATGAGACTTTCTTAAAGAAGCTGAACGTAACTAATCCTAATGAGGCAATAGGGAAGATGGTTGATATATGGGATGTTAAAATTCCTATTGTAGGAGTCGTAAAAGATTTCAACAACTATTCACTGCATGAAACAATCTCGCCAATTGTAATGATGTCTAGGAAAAAATCATACAGTAACTTAGCTATCAAATTAGAGAAAAAGGAACTATTGGGTACAATGAAAGCAATAGAAAATACTTTCAATACTACTTTTCCTAACGAGGTTTATAGTGCATCTTTCTTAGATGATGAAATTAATGGTTATTACCATACTGAGCAGGTTATGGGTGTTTTATTCAAGGTGTTTGCTGGCGTCGTGATCTTCATTTCTTTTATAGGTTTATTTGGGCTTATTTCTTTTGTAGCCACACAACGTACCAAAGAAATTGCCATTAGAAAAGTATTGGGTGCCTCAAATTTTGATCTTGTTAAAATGTTGAACAGTACTTTTTTATGGATGGTACTCATTGCCAATACAGTGGCTTGGCCAATTGCCTATATCTTGGTTAAAAAATGGCTTTCAGGATTTGAATATCGAATAGAGCTTAGTATCTGGCCATTTATAACAGCGATGATCATTTCTATGGTCATAACTTTAATTACGGTTACACTCAGGTCTTATCGGGCTGCGGTTGCTAATACTATTGATGCTTTGAAGTATGAGTAGGGTTGGAAGGTTGGAGAGTTGGAGAGTTGGAAGGTTGGAAGGCCGTTCCCCTGGGCAGGGTTATGATGGGAAGTTGCAAAAAATACAGGAAATTAAGAACGATAACAATAAACGAATATGATAGAGCTTAAAAATATAGAGAAATACTACGCAAATAAGGGGGTAAAAAGTTATGTGTTGAGGCATGTAAGTACAACCATCAAACAAGGTGAATTTGTATCTATTATGGGCCCTTCAGGTGCTGGTAAATCAACTTTGCTGAATATCTTGGGGATGTTGGAAGAACCGACTTATGGGGATTACAATTTTATGGGGGAGGCTGTTACCTCGCTCAACGAACGTAAAAGGATCGAATTGTATCGCAATCATATCGGTTTTGTGTTTCAGGCTTACCATTTAATTGATGAAATGACAGTAGCTGAAAATATTGAGGCACCATTGCTTTATAAGAAAGTTCCAGGATCAGAGCGTAAAAGTAGAATTGCCGATATTCTCGACCGCTTCAATATGGTGGCCAAAAAAGATTTATTTCCTAATCAACTTTCTGGTGGACAGCAACAATTGGTGGGTATTGCAAGAGCTTTGGTAGCACAACCTTCCATTATTCTGGCTGATGAACCTACAGGTAATCTGCAGTCGGCACAGGCGGAACAGATTATGGATTTATTTAAAAAATTAAACCAAGAAGAGAATATAACGATTGTTCAAGTTACCCATTCTGAAAAAAATGCGCAGTATGGGAGCAGAATTCTGACGATTGAAGATGGCGTGATTAAAGCGGATATTGCTGTTTAGGAGTCCGAAAGTCCGGAAGTCCGTTCCCCTCGATTGTCTTATAGCATAAGGCTTAAAGACCAAAGCTTAAAGCTTGAAATGATATTCAGGAAGTCGGTGCCAAGGAATTTCTTTTGGCAAGGTAATTATTTAGGCTTTTATGGGCATAACTTCCTCGTTTCTGCGAGGCACGAAGCAGTCTCCCTGCCGGTTTTGACGCTTACAACAGCAAGGAGATTGCTTCGCGAAAAGCTCGCAAAAACGAAAACTCCTTAAATAATGACATTGCCCTTCGGGGGAAGACCAGAAAGTTGGAAGCCATGTCTAACTACTATATACTCAGTACAAACTACTATATACCAACTACTAAATACTCAAAAAATGTTTAAACTCCATCTTAAAATAGCGCTTCGAAACCTGTTTAAAAATAAGGTTTATGCTGCCATAAATATTGGCGGTTTGGCCATCGGGCTAACTGCATTTGTACTTTTATTGCTCTTTGTTAACCATGAAGTTACGTATGACCAGTGGAGTCCAGATTTGGATAAAGTGTATCAGTTGAGAGAAAGACATGATTTTTTTACGCCTGATGGTAGGCAGTACTGGCAAGATAACGGCGACTCGAGAATTGCGAATCTGGTAAAAGAAAAGGTACCTCAATTTAAATATGTAACTAAAGTTGATAAAAATTGGGGCGGTGTAAGGGCATTAAAAATTGGTCGGCAAGAGCCGATAGCAACCAGAAATATTAAAGATGCCGATTCACTTTTTTTTAAGGTGTTTCCACATCATTTCTTGCAGGGAAACGAATTAACGGCTTTAAGCAAACCAAATACGATGGTGATCAAGCACAGCTTGGCCATGAAGATTTTTGGAACTGATAAAGTAATTGGTACACAGGTAAAAGTTGTTTCTTGGCGAGAAGATCCAGGTAAATTAATGACCATAACGGGAGTTGTAGCAGATCCCGAAACTGCCGAAAGCCTAACTTTTAACGTTATTACACATAGTGGAAAGAAAGAAAACGACCCTAACCAACCAAATAGTTCCAATTATTGTGAAGTATATGCCAGATCTAGCAAAGTACTTGATACTACTTCAATTAATAAAACACTGCAAAAGGTATATATAGATTTTAAGAAAGCATCATTTACAACCAGGAAAATATCATATGCGGATTATTATAAAAATGGTAAAACTCCTGGTCTAAAGATAATTCCTTTTGGAGATGTACATTCAAATCCGCCAAGCTCGGCAAATTGGTTCGATCAGATTAAACCAATTATTGCACTCTCTATTTTTTTATTGTTCGTTTCTATCATCAACTTTGTAAACCTAGCAACAGCACAATCGGTACAGCGGGCTAAGGAAGTGGGCGTTAAAAAGGTGCTTGGGGCCTATAAAAAACAGCTGATTGTTCAATTCCTGTTCGAATCTGCAATCCAGAGCTTAGCCGCATTGTTTATTTGCGTAGTTCTTGTTGAAGGTTTGTTGCCAGTATTTAGCAATCATTTTGATGTTCAGTTGACTTTTTGGCATAGCAAACAGCTAGGTTTTTTACTGTTACAACTATTCGGTTTGTTTGTGCTCATCACCTTTATGGCGGGTCTATATCCCGCATGGATCTTGTCAAAATATAACCCGATAAAAGTACTGAAAGGAAATTATGAGGCGGGTCTTAGCGGAATAGCAATTAGAAATGGACTTGTAGTGCTCCAGTTTATGATTGCGGTTACTTTCATCATCGGCATAGGTGTAATTTATACGCAAACAAATTATGTGGCTAATAAGGACTTAGGGTTCGATAGGGGTAAGTTAATCAACATCGCCACGAATTTTAACCGTGATGATCCTTTTGCTGAAAGTGTGAAACGTATTCCCGGAGTTAAATATGTTGCCACAACTACACAGATAATGGGAAATGCCTTTAATGTGCCAGAAGAGATTACCTATAACAATCAAGAGTTTATGCTCAATACCGTTACGGTTACCATGGATGCATTGAATGCTTTAGGTACAAAAGTGGTAGCTGGACGCATTTTCTCATCGGCTTACAGTCAGGATACTATCAACAGTGTAGTACTAAATCAAGCAGCTGCTAATTTGTTGGGCAAAAATATTGTCGGTAAACAATATGATGTGAAATCTAACAATGAAAAGTACACCTTTCAGGTGGTCGGGGTAATTAAAGACTACCATAATGAAGGTTTTGATAAAGCCGTTTTGCCCACCGTTTATAAAGTTACCGATTTGGGTGGCAGCTCCTCTACTAATAACATGTTGGTTAGGTTTGATACAGACAACTACCAAAACATTATCAAAAAGATCGAAACCGAATGGAAAAAGTTATACCCAGACTTTCCGATGAAGTACGTAGCCCTGGAAGATTCATTTCAGGAAGCACTTAAATCTTCTCATAGATTAATGCAGCTCGTGGTGCTATTTAGCATCATTTCTATTGTGCTTTCTCTGTTGGGTCTATTCGCACTTTCTGCTTTTATGGCAAAACGAAGAACGAAAGAGATTGCCATCAGAAAAATACTGGGTGCATCAGATATTCAGCTCATCAACATGCTTAACCGTTCTTTCATGATTTTGGTGATTGTTGCAAATCTGATCAGCTGGCCAATTGCTTTTATCTTAACGAATAAGTGGTTGGAGAGTTTTGCCTATAGGATTGATATGCCAATCTGGCCTTTTGTAATAGCTACAATAACTTCGGTTACAGTTGCGATCTTCACAGTGAGTTTGCAGGCGCGTAAAGCTGCGGTAAATAATCCTGTTGATGCTTTGAAGTATGAGTAGAGGGTTTGGAGGGTTGGAAGATGTATGATGGAAGATGGAAGATGTGCTAGAGGGATTCTTTTGGACTTAAGACATCTGTTTTGTTATAAAACGACTCCTTTGGAGCTTATCAATATAGGTAAGGTGTAGCTAGGAGGTAGCTTCGAGCAAGCTTCGAGGTAGCTATAAGGTAGGTATTAGCTAGGTATTACCTGTGTATTAGCTAGGCGTTCGACTATAGCCTGTCTTTTAGACCGGACTCCAAAAGCTTTAAGCTTTAAGCTTTGGTCTTTAAGCTTAAGCCCTATCTTTGTACATGCAAAAAACTTTCACTGATCAGTTAGGCAGAGACATCACCATCAATTATCCACCACAAAGGATTGTTTCTATTGTTCCTTCGCAAACAGAACTGCTTTTTGAATTGGGGCTTGATCAAGAAGTGATTGGGATTACGAAGTTCTGCATTCATCCTATTGAGAAATTTGCAACGAGAACAAAGGTTGGAGGAACCAAAAAGTTGTTAATAGAGAAGATCAGGGCACTGAAGCCAGATTTGATCATTGGCAATAAAGAGGAAAATACCCAAGAAGAGATAGAACTATTAATGGAAGAATTTCCAGTTTGGATGAGCGATATTGGGAATCTGGAAGATGCCATGTTGGCCATTAGCCAAATAGGGGAGTTGGTGAACCGTGAGCCTGAAGCCGCTTATTTAAATCACCTTATTCACGCCGGTTTTACAGACTTGCAAACACTTGCCGTAAGTAAAAGTATCAATCAGAAAGTAGCTTACCTCATTTGGAAAGATCCTTATATGTGTGCTGGACAAAATACATTCATTGATGACATTTTAAGGAAGATCGGACTAGAGAATGTAGTGTTACAAAAGAGATATCCGGAATTAAACGTTGCCCAGCTTGTAGCCCTTGAGCCGCAACTTGTGTTCCTGTCTTCAGAGCCGTATCCTTTCAAGCAAAAACACATGGAAGAAATTAAGCTTGCTTTACCACAAGCACAAGTAATGCTGGTAGATGGCGAAATGTTTTCTTGGTATGGAAGTAGGTTGGTAAAGGCAGTGGAATATCTTTTTCATCTTCAGAATGAAATCGTTAAACCCTAATGAACAATTGAACTAATCGTTAATTTGTTCATTAGCTCAATGGTTCATTTGTTTGCTTGTCGCTAAGCATCATGCCTAATGAACAATTGAGCCAATCGTTAATTTGTTCATTAGCTCAATGGTTCATTTGTTTGCTTGTCGCTAAGCATCATGCCCAATGAACAATTGAGCCAATCGTTAATTTGTTCATTAGCTCAATAGTTCATTTGTTTGCTTGTCGCTAAGCATCATGCCCAATGAACAATTGAGCCAATCGTTAATTTGTTCATTAGCTCAATGGTTCATTTGTTTGCTTGTCGCTAAGCATCATGCCCAATGAACAATTGAGTTAATCGTTAATTTGTTCATTAGCTCAATGGTTTGTTTGCTTGTCGCTAAGCATCATGCCTAATGAACAATTGAACTAATGAACACTGGGTCTACACTGGGTCTACACTGGAGCTACGCTGGAGGATGGCTGGAGCTACATTGAGCGAATGAACAATGAACTAATGAACATCTCCAATCTCACGTCTCAGATCTCAAAATTCTTTCTTCCTGATAATCATATCACTACGTTTTTATTTAAATTTTATTTAAAAATAATTCACTTTCTTTTTTGATAATTGATCCAAAAAGCTATCTTTGCAGTCCTTAATAAATCCTAACTGCGGAAGTGGCGTAATTGGTAGCCGCACCAGACTTAGGATCTGGCGCTTCACGGCGTGGGGGTTCGAGTCCCTTCTTCCGCACAAAAAGATAAGGCCGTTCTGATGTAAATCAGAACGGTTTTATTTTTAAAAGACATTGATAAAAATTAAATATGGAATCGATGTGATCAAGATAACTGTGCTGGTGCTACTTGTTTCGATATACAATATGCTCATCTCAAAATCTAAAATCTCACATCTCAATACTCAAATCTAAAAATGAACATCAAACAGGAAAACATCGACGATTTAAATGCAGTTGTTAAAATCACAATCGCACCTGAAGATTACACACCAAGAGTAGAAAAAGCACTTAAAGAGCAAGCTAAAAAGGCAAATTTACCAGGCTTTCGTAAAGGAATGGTTCCTGTTGGCCATATCAAAAAAATGTACGGTAAAAGTATCCTGGTTGAGGAAATTAACAGTATGTTAAATGATACCCTTTCTAAACACTTAGCAGATAACAAAGTTGAGGTTTTGGGTCAGCCTTTGCCAGTATTAGATGATACCGTAGCATTTAAATGGGACAATACAGATGAATTCGAGTTTAACTACGAATTGGGTCTTGCTCCAAAAGTAGATATTGAGATTTCTTCAAAAGATAAATTTACACAGTATAACGTAAAAGCAGATGAAGAAACTTTAGCGGCAAGGATTAAAAATATCCGTAAAAGCTATGGCAAAATGACTAACCCAGAAGTTTCGGCAGAAGGTGATGTTCTTTATGCAGAATTGGCACAACTTGCTTCAGATGGAACTCTTTTCGAAGGAGGAATTACCAGTACTGGTTCAATCCGTTTAGATTTGGTAACAGATCAAGAAATTTTGAAAACCTTAGTTGGTTTGAAGAAAGATGATGTGGTAACGCTTGATGTTCAAAAAGCTTTCGATAACAATGAAACCGTAATTGCCAAATTATTGAACATTGAAGAGGCTGATGCTAAAGAATTGCAATCAAACTTCCAGGTTACCGTTAAAAATGTAAATAGATTAGAAGAGTCTGATTTAAACCAAGAGTTTTTCGATAAAATCTTCGGAGAAGGTGTTGTGACTGATGAAGCTGGTTTCAGGGCTAAAATTACAGAAGAGGTAGAATCAATGTTTAAGCAAGATGCTGATCGTAAATTGCAAAACGATATCTATACTCAGTTAACTGAACAAACAAAAATGCAATTACCTGATGCGTTTTTGCGTAAATGGTTAAAAGCGACCAACGAAAAGTTGACTGATGAAGAATTGGAGCAAGGTTATGCTGATTTTGCAAAAAACTTGAAGTGGACCTTGATCGAGAATAAAATCATTACTGATAACGAAATTAAAATTGATTATAAGGATGTTTTCGAGACTGCTAAGCAACGTTTAGATGCGCAGTTCAGGATGTACAGTCCACAACCAATGCCTGAAGATCAATTGGCACAATACACGGCTAATTTCCTACAGGAGAAAGAAAATGCAAACCGTATTTTTGATGAGGTTAAAGCGCTTAAAGTTTTTGAATACATTCAATCTACAGCAACACTTAATCAAGAAGATATCGATTATAATAAATTCGTAGCATTGAAATAATTGGTTGAGCTGGCATAGCGAAGTGAACCAATTCTAATCATTTGTCAGTTGTTTACGTGGTTGACAGACAATAAGCAGAATGGCTGACCGTTTGTCAGTTATACGAAGTATAAAATTATAGAGCAGCTCATTGGAGCTGCTCTTAGTATATCAGCTAATTTTTATTGCAATAAACGATTAACCCTTTAAGAATTTGCTCACTATCTGAATATTGCAGGTCTGGATGTGTTTGAAAATGCAAATATTTTAGTAGTATTGAAAAGGTGAAATATAATTTCTGACATTGAATCAATCAATGACCTATAAGATTTAGATAAATTGGCACGGAAATTAACCAACCTAAGAAAATATTTATTAAAATTATAATCTGTTTGGATTTACAGTATTATCTGCCAAAGGCTTAACTTATACAACAAAGAAAATGAAAATAGACAAAGACGAATTTAGAAAATACGCAGTTAAACATCATAGAATTAATGGTTTAAATGTTGATAGGTTTATTGGGGCAACCAATAACTCTCCAAAATCAATGACTCCTTATATCATTGAAGAACGCCAGCTGAATGTAGCGCAAATGGATGTTTTTTCACGTTTGATGATGGATAGGATTATCTTTTTGGGAGATGCGATTTATGATGGGAATGCGAATATCATTCAGGCACAATTGCTTTTCTTACAATCAACTGATGCCAACAGGGATATTCAAATCTATATCAATTCTCCGGGTGGTTCGGTATATGCTGGTTTGGGTATTTATGACACCATGCAATACATCACACCAGATGTGGCTACGATTTGTACAGGTATGGCAGCTTCAATGGGCGCTGTATTGTTAGTAGCAGGGGCTAAAGGTAAACGTGCGGCCTTAACACATTCAAGGGTAATGATTCACCAACCTTCTGGAGGTGCTCAAGGTGTTGCTTCCGATATGGAGATTAACTTGAGAGAAATGTTAAAGTTGAAGAAAGAATTATATGATATCATTTCTACACACTCTGGTCAAAGTTACGAATGGGTAGAAAAGGCATCAGATCGTGATTACTGGATGAAAGCTGAAGAAGCTAAAAGTTTCGGTATGATTGATGAAGTGCTAGGTTCAACGAAATAAAATAAATTGAGAATGGGTTATGAAAGATTGAATTTCAAACATAATCCAAAACTCACAAAGAAAAAAGATGGCTAAACAAAATAAAGATTCACGTTGCTCTTTCTGTAACTCTCCCAAACAAGAAACATTGATGTTAATTGAGGGAATGGATGCCTATATATGCGATAAATGCGTAACACAGGCTAATGTTTTACTTGCGCAAGAATTAGGTAACAAAAAAAGTAAGGCATTTGACGATTCATTTAGATTGTTGAAACCAGCCGAAATCAAAGCACACATCGATCAGTATGTAATTGGTCAGGATGATGCGAAAAAGGTGCTGTCAGTAGCTGTATATAACCACTATAAAAGGTTAAGTCAGCAAATAGATAAAGATGAGGTTGAGATTGAAAAATCAAACATCATGTTGGTGGGTGAGACAGGAACGGGTAAAACCCTGCTTGCTAAAACCATCGCCAAAATTCTACATGTACCTTTTTGCATTGTTGATGCTACGGTTTTAACAGAAGCTGGATATGTTGGGGAAGATGTTGAAAGTATCTTGACCAGATTATTACAAGCGGCTGATTATGATGTTGCATCTGCAGAACGTGGGATTGTATATATCGATGAGGTTGATAAGGTTGCGCGTAAAAGCGATAATCCTTCCATTACAAGAGATGTTTCTGGTGAAGGTGTACAACAGGCACTATTGAAAATCTTGGAGGGAACTGTTGTAAATGTGCCACCACAAGGTGGAAGAAAGCATCCTGATCAAAAAATGATCCCGGTAAATACGAATAACATTTTATTTATCTGTGGAGGTGCATTTGATGGGATTGAACGTAAAATTGCCAATCGCTTACGCACACAAGCTGTAGGATACAAGGTGAAAAAGGATGAAGCAGAGCTGGACCTAAAAAACCTTTATAAGTATATTACCCCTCAAGATCTAAAAGCATTTGGATTAATTCCAGAACTGATTGGTCGTGTACCGGTACTTACGCACCTTAATCCATTGGATATTGAAGCTTTGCGCAATATTTTGGTAGCGCCGAAAAATTCTTTGATGAAACAATATGTTAAACTATTTGAGTATGAAGATGTAAATCTTGTATTTGAAGATGATGTACTTGACTTTATTGTGAACAAAGCGATGGAGTATAAACTTGGGGCCAGGGGCCTAAGGTCTATATGTGAGGCTATAATGCTTGATGCGATGTATGATACGCCATCTGATGACAATATGAAAGAACTGCATATTACGCTTGATTATGCCATGGAGAAATTTGAAAAGGCAGACTTTAAGAAGTTAAAAGCAGCATAAAAAAATCCCCTAGAATTTCTAGGGGATTTTTTTTAACCAATGCTTCCTGAAATGAACCCATGAACTAATAGCTTATGCAACTAGACCATGAACCATGAACCATGAACCAATGACCAAATGAACTAATGAACTAATTTTAATATATTTATAAAAAGGAGTACAAAATATGAACGAAGAAAAAGACGTAAAAAAAGATGAGAAAATTGTGGCTAAGGCCAAAAAGATTAAAGAAGTAGAAACTCCGGTAAAATCAGGATTAAAATCAAAAGATGATATTGTAAAGAACTGGTTGCCTCGCTATACTGGTAGACCATTAGAAGATTTTGGAAAATACATTCTGTTAACGAATTTCAGTAAATATCTAACTATGTTTTCTGAATGGAATGACAATGCACCAATTATGGGGCTAGATAAGCCCATGCAAAGTTGTAGTGCAAATGGCATAACGATCATAAATTTCGGAATGGGGAGCCCTTTAGCAGCTACCATGATGGATTTACTGACTGCCATTACACCAAAAGCGGTTTTGTTCCTTGGAAAATGTGGTGGATTGAAGAAGAAGAACCAATTGGGAGATTTGATTTTGCCGATCGCTGCGATTAGGGGAGAAGGTACCTCAAATGATTATTTACCAGCTGAAGTTCCTGCACTCCCTGCATTCGCATTGCAGAAAGCAATTTCTACGACCATAAGAGACCATTCTAGAGATTATTGGACTGGAACCTGCTATACCACCAACCGTAGGGTTTGGGAGCATGATAAGGAGTTTAAGAAGTATTTAAAAAGTTTACGTGCGATGGCCGTAGATATGGAAACTGCGACAATCTTTACCACAGGTTTTGCCAATAAAATTCCGACTGGTGCATTGTTGTTGGTTTCAGATCAGCCAATGATCCCTGAAGGTGTGAAAACAGCTGAAAGTGATAGCTCTGTTACCACGAACTATGTTGAAAGTCACCTCAAGATAGGAATAGATTCATTGAAACAATTAATCAATGGAGGCGCAACTGTAAAACACCTTAAGTTTTAGGCTGCTGCCTATTCAAGAAATAAAAAGAAAAACCATGTTAGTTTTTCTTTTTATTGTAGTTGGTCCATTTATTGGCTTGGGCTAGCTACTTACCATTCATCAATGCTTGTAAACTGACAGAAATTGTCGGGTCCTCCTCAGTGAGATTAAGAAAATATCTTAACTGCCATTTTTGAGTTTCCTTGGCTTGTTTATTTACTGCTAGATCCCATGGGGGATAGACCCTGAAACCACATTTCCCATTTCTAATAGTTGTAGAGATGATTTGCTGTGCAATCAGTATTTGCTTTGGAAAAATAAACTGGCCTATTTGGGTTCCATATCGTGTGCTAATGATTACGAAATCTACATGGTCTTCATCAGAGAAAGGAGATGTTGCTCTGCTGTTGTCTCTTTTCCATAAGGTCACAAACTGACCAATTTTTGTGGGTGTAATCTTGGCAGTTCTGAAGATGAGATGACTATTGTTCAGTTTAAAGGTACAAGCACCATAATTGATGCTTTCTGAATCGATCACTAACTGGCTAAAATTATAACCATGTTTCTGATAGCTAACCTCTTTAGCAAAAATAAGATCGTTAGGAATGGCGATTGACATTAATCATCACCACTTTTAGGGTAATCAAACATCAGTACTTTTCCAGTATCAGCGCTGATCATCTGCCAGTCATCAAATGGGAATTCTAGCAGTATAACGCCACAGGTTGGGATGTTGTCTAAATGCGCAGCCAAATAATTTACCAGATCAGTTAACCCAGGATTATGTCCAAATAAGGCAATCTGGTTATGCTTGTTATCAAAGTTATTCACTATAGCTAAAAGTGTTTTGACATTTGCTTCGTAAATGTTGGCTTCTTTTTTTATCTGGTCAGGTGAAGTTTGCCAAGCTGAAGCGAAAACTTTAGCTGTGGTAATTGCCCTTAAAGCAGGGCTGCTTACTATTTGATCAGGAATAATTTGTTGTTTTACCAAACGTTCTGCCATTTCAGGCGCATTAGTTTTTCCTCTTTTGTTTAAAGGTCTGTCAAAATCTCTTAAATCTGAATTTCCCCAATCAGATTTAGCATGTCTGATCAATAACAATCGTTTAGCCATGAATTAACCTTTCTTTTATTTTGTTTACTATTATGTTTGGTGCTATCAAATCCATGCAAGGCTCAAGACCACATAAACATGGTTTATTTCCATATATAGAGTTAGGTCTCGCTGGATGGTCAATTTGAATGCAATCTGTCAACTGTTGTCCATAGCCTAAAAAACCTGCGTAAGGATGTGTTGGTCCCCAAATAGATACTACTGGGATGCCCATTAGCGAAGCCATATGCATGCCAGAAGAATCCATGCTCAGCATCAGGTCTAAGTGGCTAATAATGGCTAATTCTTCCGTTAACGTAAATTTATCTATCAGATTTTTGACCTGCTTAAATTGAGCCTCCCACTTTTCGGCTACTCTTTTTTCTTCTTTGCCACCACCAAATATAAGAATTTGGTAATTTAAGGCATCAAGTTCAGCAATTACTTCTTCTATCTTGATCAATGGATAAACCTTATAAGGATGTTGCGCAAATGGAGAGATGCCTATTGTTTGCTTGGATTGGTCAAAAAGAGCTGTTGTTTTGATTGGGAGTTCTTTTGGGTCTTTCTTTAAAAGATGACTTAATTGAAGCTTAAAACCTATTGCTTTAAATACATCAGCATATCGTTCTACTGTAGGTTTTAATGGTTTCAGTAATTTATTCTTATCCCTTGTTAGTGCTTTCTTCTCGCTTCTCCCTTTATCGATTCGTTTAATTTTAACCCCAATCGCCCTAAAAAAGGTAGAAAGTAATCTACTTCTTAAATTATCATGTAAATCGGCTACTGCGACTGGTTTATGGGTTAATAGTTCTCGGAATAACTTATATAAGCCAAAAACACCTTTGTGTTTCGTTTTTGGAAGAATAGCCTGGAAAGTCAAATTTGAAATCCCATCAAAGAATGGTTTAAATGCCTCTCGACTAACCATTACGATTTCTATTTCAGGGTTTTGTAATGAAAATTCCTGTAATACAGATGCTACCATAGCTACATCGCCCATGGCAGAAAAACGTAGCACAATAACTTTACCGTTTTGAGGCATTATTTTGCTTGATTGTATAGTACTGGATTTAAGCTCGGATCATTATACATTTTCATCTGCTTGTATACTTTCATGTACTTATTGCCCTTCTCAATATCTGCTAATAGCTCGTCGATGCTAGTAGACAAATCAGTTCGCTGACTTAAAAGTACATCAAGTTTTGCATTACATTCCTGGCGGTGTTCAGCTGTTGCAGAAGGTCGTTCGGCTTGCTCCTGCATGTGATAGATTTTTAAGGCTAAAATAGAAAGTCGATCAATTGCCCACGCTGGGCTCTCTGTGTTTACGGTAGCATTTGGTAGTGGTGTGATTTCTTTATAGAGATTTAGAAAATAACTATCTATAAATTCAACCATATCTGTGCGTACCTGGTTTTGCGCATCTATTCTCCTTTTCCAGCTCAAGCCTTCAACAGGGTCTATTTCTGGGTTCCTAACCACGTCTTCCATGTGCCATTGAGCAGTGTCAATCCAATTTTTCTGATAGAACAAATGAGATAAACTATCTTTTTCAAACGGATTAACAATGGGCTGATCGATATTATCAAATTGATGATAATCAGTTATTGCCTGATTGAAAATTTTATTGGCTAGTGCACTTATCATGAAACAAAGGTATTAAATATATTTTATTGTGGAGCTTATGGGATGGTTGTTGTTGGTTGTGCCAAAGGCATCCCTTTGGGCAATGTTGTGATTTAAGGAAAGTTACGTTTTTGCGAGCTTTTCGCGAAGCAATCTCCTTGCTGCTATAAGCGTCAAAACCGGCAAGGAGACTGCTTCGTGCCTCGCAGAAACGAGGAAGTTATGGACAGAAAAGCTTAACAATGACATTGCCCTTTGGGAGATGTTTAAAAAACTTTCATGGCTTATTAGGTGTAATTGCTTATCGGCTAGGTTAAATAATTAAAGGTGTTTCTATCCGCACTTGCGGGACAAGTTTCGAACTTAGGTTAATTATAACGCATTAACTTTACGTTTTGCAAAGTAGGCGGAAATTTCCTCAAGGGTAAGAGAATTCAAGTTCATCTTAGCGCTTAATCCGCCTTTTCTTGCGGTAAGTACTCCGAAATGCATGTCGTGAAAACCTTCTTTACGGTGTGCATCAGGGTTGATTGATAATATTACGCCTTTTTCCAAGGCATATTGATGCCAGCGCCAGTCTAAATCTAATCGTAAAGGATTGGCATTTATTTCAATCACTACATTATTTGCCGCACAGGCATCGATTACTTTTTTGTAATCGATTTCATAACCTTTTCTACTCAACAACAATCTGCCAGTTGGGTGGCCTAATATTGTGGTGTATGGATTTTCTATCGCGGTGATTAATCTGCTTGTTGCCTTCTCTTCTGACATACGTAAATTGCTGTGTATGGAAGCCACAACAAAATCGAATGTTTTTAAGAGCTCGTCACTATAATCTAAAGAACCATCATTGAGAATATCACTTTCAATTCCCTTAAATATTTTAAAAGGTGCCAGTTTAGCATTTAGTTCATCAATTTGCTGGTGTTGTGCATAAACCCTTTGCTCATTCAATCCTTTGGCATAAAATGCTGATTTGGAGTGATCGCATATCCCAAGGTATTCTAGTTTGAGGGTTTCCATGCAATAAAGAGCCATTTCTTCCAAGGTATGTACACCATCACTCCAATCAGAGTGGTTATGTAGGCTTCCCTTTAAGTCGGCATAGGTGATCAGTTCTGGGAGTTGATTTTTTTGTGCTAATGTGATCTCACCTAAACCTTCGCGTAATTCTGGTGCTACAAAAGCTAATTGAGCTGCTGTATAAATAGCTTCTTCGTCTAGAAATGGGCCATTTCCGGCTAATTCTATTACTTCATTTACATGTTTTTCATTTCCAGTTAGTTTGAAATAATGGAAATAGAATTCTGCTTTAGGCACAATGAACAGTCTGATGTGAAGTCCGCTTTCTGTATGTGCAACATAGGTAAGCTCATCGATTGCTTTTAACGGTAATTGTTTAAAATCTTCGATTGCTGCGGCGATGGATATGCTGTCGTCAGTACCAATTACATAAATAGCTTCTTCAATTAGCTCACAGCGACGTCTAAATTCGCCAGCAAGGCCCAATAGCGCGTGGTGGTCAGCTTTATTTAACCAAAGCGATAATTCTGTAAACAACTGGTTAACGATGCCTTCTACGTGCGCATATAAGAACTTGCCGTTGGCCGCCATCTTAAACTCAATCACTTTTTTGATCTCGTCTTGGGTTTTAAGGCCAAAGCCCTTTGCTTCGATTAATCGATTTTCGTTACAGGCATAATAGAGCTCGCCAATATTTTCGATCTGCAGTTCACGCCAAATGATTCCTATTTTTTTAGGGCCAATTCCTTTAATTCCCAGCATTTCTACGATGCCTGGAGGGGTTTGGAGTAGGATCTGTTCCACTTCATGGATAGTCCCGGTAGTTAAAAGTTCAATTACCTTTGAAGCAATACTTTTTCCAATACCGTCGATCTTATCGATTTCATCAACTGGTTTGCTGGCAATAGGAAAGGGGAGTTTGTCTATTTTAAATGCTGCGTTTGCTACAGATTTGATTTTAAAAGGGTTTTCCTCATGCAGTTCCATGAGCTGCGATAAGAAACGTAATGCACGTGATATGGCTTTGTTTTCCATTGCTGTAAAATTATAAAATTATCGGTTAAGAAGAGATAGATTTCAGATTTGCAAACACAATCCGTTGATAATATTGTTGTTATTTATGTTCATGATTACAACATGGGTACGTAATGGAAATTAAAAAAACAAAATATAAGATGAGAGTAAGTTATCTGGCAATTATTGCCTGCGGGATTTTATTTTCCTGCAATTCCGATTCTTCTAAAACCGTAAAATTATATCAAGATACTACGAATGTGAATGATATTGAAGAAAAGCTGTTGATTGTTCCTGGAAAGTCTATAGGCAGATACTTTCTGGGGCAAAATATGGTTCAGGTAGATTCTTTAAAGGGGAAACCTGATGCCGGTGATGCTGCTATGGGAAAAGCCTGGGCAATATGGTACGGCAAGAAATCTACCGGAGGAAAACGAAATGAAATTGCTATCTATTCTGGCTATGCTGATAGTACAATGTCTGGTAAGGCGGTAAAGCAGATTAGGATTATTTCTAGCAAATTTGAAACCGTGGAAGGTTTGAATAATGGGACGCTGCTATCCAATTTTACTGCTAAATATCCAGATTTTACGCAGGTTGCTACTTATTTAGATACCAAACTGGGTGATACGATAAAGGTATTCGATTCGAAAAGTAAAGGTATCGCGGTTGAGTTTTTGCGGGATATTAGTCGTGCAATTACCGTTCATAAAACAGGTGAACAGGTTAATGAAAGTTATTATACACTTAATCCTGACTGGAAAAAACTATAAGGTAAACTAAAACAAAGCTGCCCAATCCTACTAAGATTGGGCAGCTTTGTTTTATAATTCGATTGTACTATTTTATTCTAATCTCGTAATCCATTCTTGCCTGTATACCAGAATTGATGATTGCTTTTTGCATTTGTTTATAAAGTGCATAGTTCTCACCAAGTTCTTTTTTGGTATAACTGGTGCTGATATTCTCTTTTGCACTAGATAAGAGGTTCTTAAGTTGGTCTATCTTTTCAGGATACTCAACAATTTTATAGTCAGATAATTTAGCTTTTTTAGCAGCAGATTTGATGGCATCTGTAAAACTTGCCAAACGATCAGCCAAACCTATTTTAACAGCATCTGTGCCAATCCAAACGTGGCCACCTCCAATGCTGTCAATTTGTGCTTTTGTTTTTTTACGGCCATCGGCTACGCGTGTAATAAAGCTATCGTAAACATGGTTTACATCATTTTGAATAATGAAACGTTCGCCAGGGGTAAGTGGACGATTAATACTCATAATGTCTGCATATTTACCAGTTTTAACGCCATCAAAGGTTAGACCTAGTTTGTTGGTTAAAAGGTTTTGCATGTTAGGGATGATGCCAAAAACGCCAATTGAACCGGTAATGGTATTTGGTTGTACAAAGATACTATCAGCAGCACAGGCAATATAATATCCTCCTGAAGCAGCAACATCACCAAAAGAGGCAATTACTGGTTTTACTTTTTTGCTGAGTACAATTTCTCTCCAAATTACATCAGATGCCAATGCACTTCCACCACCAGAATTTACGCGTAAAACAATCGCTTTGATATTGTCGTCCAATCTTGCTTTTCTGATTGCCCTAGATATTCTTTCAGAACCAATTTGCTCATCAGAGCCTTCGCCACCAACGATATCACCATTGGCATAGATAACGGCAATTCTATTTTTACTAGTACTGGTTTCCGCAGGTGCGGCTTTAATGTAATCATTAATGCTGATTGTATTGAGGGTACTTGTTTTGCTTTTCCCTGTGATATTTTTCAGTTCATCTAAAACTTCATCTTTATACTTTAATGCATCAACCATTTTATAGTGGAGTGCATCTTTAGGCAGTTGGATTTTATATTCATTTGCGAACATGAACAAACTATCGGTACTGATATTTCTTGTTTTTGAGATGCCATCTAAGAATGTCTGATACAGTCCACCAACATAAGCGGTTACCTGTTTGCGGTTATAATCGCTCATTGAAGTATTTATAAAGGGCTCTACTGCGCTTTTATAATTACCGACACGAATAATCTGCGCCTCGATGCCTACTTTGTCCAGTGCGCCTTTGAAGAAGGTAAGTTCAGAACTGAAACCTTTAAATTCTAATGCACCTTGTGGGTTCAAGTAAACCTTATCAGCAGCTGAAGCTAAATAGTAAGCGCCTTGAGAATAAACTTCGCTATAGGCAATGATCTTCTTTTTAGATTTCTTAAAATCGATGATGGCATTTCTAACTTCTAACATCGTGGCCATTCCAGCTTGAGGAGCGCTTACGTTAATAAACACACATTCGATATTATCGTCATTTTGTGCAGCTTTTAAAGCTTTGATTACATCATAAAAACCAACGGTTTTTGTTTCACCTCCACCAATGATATCTGCGAATGATTTATCTGGAGTTCGTTCGGTGATTACCTGATCAAGATTAAGGTAAAGAACGGAATTGCTTTTAACTGTAACTGCTTTTTCTTCGCCGACTGAAGCAATGAAACCAAAAACAACGATAAAGAATAAGACGCCTATAACGAATGTAGCAATTACAATTCCAACAACTGTTGCAAAAACATATTTAAAAAATTCTTTCATGTGCTAAGTAAGTATTTAATTTGTAAAGATATAAAAAGGATGGGCTTCTTATAGTAATTTACATTGCCATCAGTAATTAAATTATTATAAGAAACGATCATCAAGGTTGACCAGGATCACATGGATTTAGAGACTAAAAAGGCGTATTTGTTACTAGGCAGTAATTTGGGTGACCGAGCACAATATTTGATGGATGCAATTAACCTGATCGAAAAAAGAGTTGGTTTTATCACTGCGAAATCTGCGGTTTACGAAACTGCTGCTTGGGGCAAAACAGATCAGCCAGGTTTTTTAAATATGGCTATTGAAGTTGATACCAAGTTATTACCACTTGATTTGTTGCATGAAGTTTTGGCCATAGAGCAATTGCTTGGTAGAACGAGGGATGAAAAATGGGGTGCAAGATTGATAGATATTGATGTGATTTTGTATGGGGATGAAGTGATATCAATTAAAGATGAGCTTCAGGTTCCGCATCCTGAAATGCAGAACAGGAAATTTGTAATGCAGCCCTTGGTGGAAATAGCGCCAAGTGTGATCCATCCGGTTCTTCATCAGACATTGGCATCCATTTTAAGAGAGCTTGAAGACCCTTTAACTGTAGAGAAAATCTAAATATTACGGCCTCCTTATAGTTTAATTGTAAAGTAAAATATTTTGTACATTCAATATTCAATTGTATTCAATCACAATTTTATTTAAGTTTGAATTAATGATCGACCAAAGTAAAAACCATGAGAAACTAGATCTATCTTATTTGAAAGATATGTCGGGTGATAGCGCAGAATTTATGATAGAGATGTTGGAAGTTTTCCAGAAGCAGACCCCTATTTACATGGCTGAGCTACAAAGCGCCGTAGAAGCAGAAAATTGGAAGGCAACTTATGAGTGTGCACATAAAATCAAGCCAACATTCTATTATGTGGGTAGGGAAGATGCCAGGGATCATATGCAAGAAATTGAACACAATGCCCGTGAGCTGAAAGATGTTGAAGGCATTCCAGCGGCTTTTGCAGCTGTTAAAGCATTTGTTGAAGTGTTATACCAACAACTTGAGGATTCTAAGGCTGAGCTACAGCAGAGATTGTAGGTTTATGATGGTAGATGTATGATGGGAGATGGAAGATGTGACAAGGTATTACTTGGGAGAAGTTTAGTTTAGCTTCAGAATTTAATACAAACAATCGTTTATAAGCTGCAGCTATCAGTTTAACCAGAAGCATTTAATCTGTGCATCTGTGGCTATGACTAGCTACATGCAGAGATAGATAAATCAACCTACTCCCAACTGGGAGAAATGAGGTGGGGCAAGGCAGTGTATCTTTGGCGATACCACTATTATCAAACCGTTTTGTCTAAAGCATTAAAATGAACAACAGATAGCGCAATGTAGATGACCAATATCAATGGTACTGCGGCGAACTGTAGGAAAGCGATGGCGATGGCAGACAAGATCAAGAAGATGTATTTGTATTTGCTTTTCTCCCAAGATTTATCACTTAACTTTAAAGAAAAGATTTTAATCTCGCTAACCAATAGCAAACTGGTAACGAGTACAATGCCGGCCAGCAGTAAAGTATTCCCAATAACTGTCGGGTAATCAACGGCTATAAATGGCAGAGAGACAATAAATAAGGTATTCATTGGCGTGTTGAGGCCGATGAATTCTTCTGTTTGCCTGGTATCTATATTAAATTTAGCCAATCGCAGTGCGGAAAAAACCGTAATTACGAACCCAAGATAGGGTAGGTATTCATTGCTATAGTTGCTCATTTTTAACAATTGGAACATTACTATACCTGGCAAAAAGCCGAAGCTTACCATGTCTGCCAGTGAGTCTAGTTCTTTTCCGATAGCAGATTTTACGTTTAGCAATCTGGCAACCATTCCGTCAAAAAAATCGAAGATGCCAGATAGCACTACAAAATAGGCAGCAAATTTTAGATTTCCGTTAAAGGCATAAACAATACCTATGCAACCAGAAAAGAGGTTGGCACAAGTGATCGCATTAGGGATATGTTTTTTCATTCAGCTTAATTTGAAGTCAAAGCTTAAAGCTGTGGGTAGGAATGCTACTTCGAGCTTTAAGCTTTATGCTCTTTTAACCGTTCATTCCCAATAAGAATTCTTCATTGGTTTTGGTGCCTTTAATTTGTGCTTGCACCAATTCCATTGCTTCTTGACTATTCATATCAGCCAAGTGGTTACGCAATACCCAAATGCGTTGTAGGTTTTCTCTGTCTAACAAGAGATCATCTCTACGTGTACTTGAAGCGGTGATGTCGATAGCAGGGAAAATACGTTTATTAGATAATTTACGATCTAATTGAAGTTCCATGTTACCGGTACCTTTAAATTCTTCGAAGATCACCTCGTCCATTTTAGAACCTGTATCTGTTAATGCAGTTGCTAGGATGGTTAGTGAGCCTCCTTTTTCGATATTACGGGCGGCACCGAAGAAACGTTTTGGTTTGTGCAATGCGTTTGCATCTACACCACCTGATAAGATTTTACCTGATGCTGGAGCTGTGGTATTATAGGCTCTGGCCAAACGGGTGATTGAATCAAGTAGGATTACAACATCATGACCACATTCTACCAAACGTTTAGCTTTTTCCAAAACGATATTGGCTATTTTAACGTGGCGTTCGGCTGGTTCATCAAAAGTTGAAGCAATTACTTCGGCTCTTACACTGCGGGCCATATCGGTTACCTCTTCTGGACGCTCATCAATTAAAAGGATGATCAAGTATACTTCAGGATGATTTTTAGCGATGGCATTTGCTACTTCCTTCAATAAATTAGTTTTACCAGTTTTCGGTTGTGCTACGATTAATCCACGTTGACCTTTACCAATTGGGGTAAATAGGTCCATAATCCTTGTAGAGTAGTTATTAGATTCGGTAAATAAATTTAGCTTTTCGGTAGGGAAGAGCGGTGTTAGATAATCAAATGGTACACGGTCACGTACATCAGCTGGGATGCGGCCATTGATGCCAATTACCTTAACTAGAGGAAAATATTTCTCTCCTTCTTTTGGTGGGCGGATACTTCCGTTAACCGTATCTCCAGTTTTTAGGCCAAATAGTTTAATCTGTGACTGTGATACATAAATATCATCAGGAGATGAAAGATAGTTGTAATCTGCAGAGCGTAAAAAACCATAGCCATCAGGCATGATTTCTAAAACACCCTCATTGGTGATGGTATTATCAAAATCCAGGTTCGAATAACTTGTTTCGTTCTGTTTGCTAGTATTTTGATTTTGATTATTTTGGTTCTTTTGAGGACGATTGTCTTCTCTAGGTGCTCTTTCTTCGCGAGGAGTTTTGTCATCACCGGTAGGGGCATTTTTTGCTTCCTTAACTGGTCTAGCCTCTCTAGGTAACCTGTCTTTTTTACCTGGATTTACTGGGATAATTGTAGTTGATGGGTTGGCTGCCTGATTGGCCTGGTTTTGCAATTTGGTAGCTATGGTTTCCAAACGCTCTGGATCATCTACAAAATTTGGTGGAATGGTTACTGTTGGCGGTTCGATTTCTGCTACAGTTGGTTCAGGTTCAGGCTTTCTTGTTAGGGGTTCATCAAATAAAGTTACCCTTTCCAATTCTGGTTTTTTTGGTTGAGCGGGCTTATCATCTTTAGAGATCCTAGCTCTCTTTTTAGCCATTGGCTTATCTGCGGTCGCTTCCTTTACCATTTTTGGTTTAGCAGCTTTAACGGCTGTTGTAGCCGCGGCTGGTGTTTCAATGGGTGTGGCTTTATTGGCTTGTTGTTGTAAAATCTGTTCGATCAAATCGGTTTTACGTAATTCATCAGCGTTGGTTACACCTTCATTCTTTGCTAACTCGCGTAATTCAGCAGTAAGCTTTTCAGTTAATTCTGTTTTATTAAACATTTATATTTGTTTGTCGAGAAATTTTTAAATAGAGTTATCAATAGAATACAACTGAAAAATGCCTTAAAAACATTTATGAAAACAATTTTTGATGGAGATTTTTCTGGGATATTCAGATAAACATTCGGGAATTATGGCACAATTGTATGTATTTGAAAATTAATAAGCAACTAAAATTGAAAATTGTTTAAAATTTTTTTTCAAATCTTGGTTTAAAGTCTGATAAATCCTTTAAAAAATTGACATCTTTGCGCATCATTCTTCGATATAATGAACAAGGAACAACTTTTTGAACAAATAAAATTAAAGAAATCTTTTTTATGCATTGGGTTAGATCCTGTGCTTGATAAACTTCCAAAACACCTGTTGAAGTATAATGACCCGATTTTGGAATTTAACAAACAGCTCATTGATGCTACTCAAGATCTTTGTGTAGCTTATAAACCCAACACTGCATTTTACGAAAGTAGGGGAGTAAGGGGTTGGGATACGCTAGTTAAAACTTGGCAGCACTTTCCTAAAGATGTATTTACTATTGCTGATGCAAAACGTGGAGATATAGGAAATACTTCGGCGATGTATGCGGAAGCTTTTTTTAATGAGGAGAGTTCTGCAATGAGCTTTGATTCGATTACAGTTGCTCCTTATATGGGCAAAGATTCTGTTTATCCTTTTTTGTCATATCCAGATAAATGGGTTATTCTTTTGGCTTTAACTTCAAATGAAGGAAGCGCTGATTTTCAGGCGAAACAAAGCGGAGATCAGAAATTATATGAGCAGGTGATTAGAACTTCATCAAATTGGGCTAATAGCGATCAATTGATGTATGTTGTTGGTGCTACCAAAGCTGAAGAGTTTGAAAATATCCGCCGTTTGGCTCCTGCAAACTTTTTATTGGTACCAGGTGTGGGTGCACAGGGTGGAAGTTTGGCTGCGGTTTGTAAATACGGATTGAATGCACAGTGTGGTTTATTGGTTAATGCGGCCAGAAGTATCATCTATGCGGGAGATGGGGTTGATTTTGCAGAAAAAGCGAGGGAAGAAGCCTTGATTTTACAGCAAGAGATGGAGCAGATCTTGACGGCTGCCAATCTGATATGAAAGCCAAACCAGATTTTAAGTTAATCGGTGCTTTATTGGCTGTTGCCATTGTTTGGGGCACAACCTATTTGGGGATTAGGATTGCAGTGCATACTATTCCACCTTGGTTTGTAACTGCTATGCGCCAAACTATTGCTTCATTAATTTTATTGGTGATACTTTTGCGAAAAGGAGAACTTAAATGGATTGGCTGGCCATCTTTAAGAAGACAAATTCTTGTTTCGTCGTTAATGGTGGTCATCGCCAATGGAATGACAACCGTTGCAGAGCAAAGTATTCCTAGTGGCTTGACTTCCCTGTTGAATTCATTAAACCCGATTGTAGTATTTATTGGGAGTGTGCTTATTGGATTACAGAAACCAAGTATTAAAGGCTTTGCAGGAGTAATAATTGGCTTTTTGGGCGTAGCTTTTATATTTAGAGATGGCTTTGAAGATTTGCTGGATCCAAACTATATTACCGGAGTAATGTATTTGGCAGTAGCTATAACTGGTTGGGCGATTGGTACAATTTATACCAAGAAATATGCAAAGCAGAGCTCTAATATTTTCTTGGATCTATTTTATCAATTTGTATTTTCTGCAGTTGTACAATTGATTTTTGCCTTTTTATTTTCTAAAACGATCGAACCTGGTACATGGAGTTTGGAAAGTCTTGGCGCAGTAGTTTATTTAGGAGTCTTTGGTTCAATCGTTGGTTATTTCTGTTACAATTATGCCTTAAAAAAAGTGAGTGCTACTGAGGTATCCGTACTTTCTTATTTCAATACCATTATTGCGATATTTTTAGGCTGGCTAATTTTAGATGAAGTCATTACTTTTGATCTGCTCATTGCAACTGTATTGATTATCGCTGGTGTTTTTATTACCAATTACAAAAAGAAGGAAAGCGTGTTGAGTTAATTTTTACTCCAATGCAAAGGGGTTAATGGTCTCTAAGTATTGGCCACAGATTAAAAAAATGATTATGGGTAACTAGTTATGTTTTGCAGCTGGATCTTATAGGACCTGTGAGGTTCAATTTTGATGCTTCTAAGGAGAACAAGTTAAACTGAAATTAATTAAACTTTAACGGTTGTAAAAACCATATATCCCAAGGTTAAATTTTCTGAAAATGCTATTTTAACATGTTTTAATGGCTATTTTCAGTCATGAACTTTCCTGAAGAATTCTTGCATTTCATTTGGCAATCGAGACTGTATGGTTCTCAAAAATTGACGACCACCAGTGGTGAGCTTATTGAAGTTATAACGACAGGAATTTTAAATAAAGATGCTGGTCCGGATTTTAGCAATTCCAAATTATTGATTGCTGATACAATTTGGATTGGCAATGTTGAAATCCATATCAGGTCATCAGATTGGTTATTGCATGGGCATCAATTTGATGAGGCTTATGAAAATGTGATTTTACATGTGGTATATGATCATGACCAACAAATTTATCGCAGGGATGGTACGGTGATCCCGGTGTTGGTGATCAAAGGTCTTTTTCCCAATTATCTATGGGATAATTATGAACGACTAATTACCTCAACCAATCAGTTTCCATGTGAGGCTCAAATTCACGAAATTGATGAATTCTTCTTTGAAAACTTTTTATCAAGGGTAATGGTAGAGCGGATGGTAGAAAAATCTGTCGATGTTGAGCGCAAGTTAAAGGAATTGACAGGCGATTGGGATGAAGCTTTTTATCATTTTATGGCAAAGAGCTTTGGGTTTAAAGTCAATGCTGTTCCTATGGAAATTTTGGCGCAATCGTTGCCTCAACAGCTGTTAGCGAAACATAAGGATCAACCTTTACAAATTGAGGCGTTAATTTTTGGACAGGCGGGATTTCTGAATCAACAGTTTAGTGAAAGCTATCCGAAGCAGCTCAAAAGGGAGTATCTTTTCTTGAAGAGAAAGTATGGTTTAAAGCCAATAGATGTATCACTCTGGAAATTTATGCGGATGCGCCCACAGAATTTTCCAACGTTGAGATTGGCACAGTTTGCTGCACTAATAGTGAATTCAAATCATTTATTCTCGAGAATATTAACGGTTAAGAATTATCAGAACCTTGAACAGCTTTTCGAGAAGCTCCCGGTGCATCCATTCTGGGAAACCCATTATCATTTTAATAAAAAGACTGAACATGTAAGTCTTCAACTTGGAAAAAGTTCTATTCAGCATATCCTCATTAATACCCTAAGTCTATTCTTGTTTGTTTATGGGCAGAAGATGGATCAATACAATTATGTGGATCGTGCATTCCATTTATTGGAAAACATCCCTCCCGAAAAAAATGCAATTGTTAAACAATATCTAAGGGCTGATGTTGTGGTGAAAAACGCCTTTATATCACAAGCATTGCTACAATTGAAAAAAAAGTATTGTAATGAAAAAAAGTGCTTAAGTTGTGGTATTGGAATTAAAATTTTAAAGCAATAGGATGTTTAGCTTATTGTTACGTTTTTCGAAGAAAAAAATGAACCGTTTTCAAAGTGTTATCCCTCTCTCTTTATGCTTAATTGTTTATTTAATTGGTAATTGTTATGGAAATCGATTGTAAAAAGCGTCATTAATAAAAAAATGAAGAAAGACTTTACTTTAAATATTCCTAGTCCTTGTGAGAAAAGCTGGGGTGAAATGAGCAAAACTGATAATGGAAAGTTTTGTGGTCATTGTAGCGCCGAAGTTGTTGATTTTAGAAAAATGAGTATAGAAGAGCTAAAGACTTATTTTCAATCAAATGAAAAAAAAGTTTGTGGTTATATTCATCAGGCACAATTAAATCAGTTTAACAGGGATTTATATACTATTCCTTATTGGAAAGGTTTTAATGCTAAAATTGCTATAGCATCTTTAATAGCTTTACTTACAACTTCAAAAGCATTTTCTGCTGTTGGAATTAAGGAAAATCCATCATCTCACCACTTATCGAAATCTCAACAGTTTCAGAAAGGTATTAAAAATGAAATTGGAATAGATAGCGTTTTTATTATAAAAGGAGTTGTGAAAGCAAAGGATGATGGATTGGTAGTGCCTGGGGCAATAGTTCGTGTTAAAGGTCTAAAAGAAGCTGTTTCAACAGGTATTGAAGGTGTTTTCGATATCTTAGTTAAAGGGGAAGTGAATAAAAAAGTTATTTTATCCGTTAGTTACATTGGCTATAAGACTTTTGAATTTGAAGTTGTTCTCGGAAAATTCAATGATAAAACTATTGAGGTTATTTTAGAAAATGAAAATTTGCCAATAGGAGAAATAGTAACGGCGGGAATGTTTGTGAAAAAAGATACTTTGCGGTCAAGGTTGCTTATAACAGGAACAATAATAACAGTTAAAGCATCTGATCTGGCTATAAAAAAAAGGCCTTCATTTTTTAGAAGATTGATGAATTCCGTTGGTCGATTATTCTAACCGCCCATCTCATAAATTCTAAGAATTATTTATCTGCAACAGGAAGTGGGCATGTTTGTCCTGTTCTACCAAGAACTAATCCTTCTTTTAATGATATACTTGAAAAATACTAATTTTAAGTATTCCTATTTAATTACTGAACAAATAGCTTTGTATAAAGCTGCAGGTCAGGATATTTGAGTTCATTGCTAAAGTTTAAGATTTCTATGCCAGCTAAGTAACGAAATTAGTTGGTGATCTAATTGAGCGCCATGAATTGTGTTTTTTAATCGGAATTGGATATTGATTTTTATTGTTGGGTGAATTACGAAAGCTTAGCATTTTATCATTCCGATAATTAATTTTTGTGTAACTTAGGTTTAACAACTTAAAATTCTGTTCCCTTGGGAGGTATTTTAAGAAAAACAAAATAAGCGCCGCTATGTTAGATGGCTAATCCACATAGCTGTGGTATTGGAATTAAAATTTTAAAGCAATAGGATGTTTCAACGGATTGTGACTTTTTTCGAACAACAGAGTTTTGGCGTTTCGACCTATCTGGCCAATAAACTAAACATGAGTACTGCTAAGGTTCGTCTGTTTTTTATTTATGCTTCTTTTCTGGCTGTTGGTTTTCCAATTCTATTCTATTTTTTGGCGGCTGTGGTACTAGATATCAGAACGTATATGAAAAAGGTTAGATTAAGGGTTTGGGATATTTAGAAAGTCCGAATCCCGATAGCTATCGGGACCATTCCCCTAGGGAATGGATGGCGAATATTTAACCGCAAAAGTTAAGCAAGAAACCTATGTCTTCTATGTGTTTGGTAAATAAACTACAACCTTTCTTTAATACACTCACACTTTAGTTTCAACGTAGGATGAACGAAGGATGAACGTAAGATGAACGAAGGATGAAACCAGCTATATTAGGTCTCTCTTATAACAACATTAATCTAGATCATTATCGCACACAGGATTTCAATACTAGTATAAGTGATTTGTGAAGCAACCACATGTGATTAATCAAATTCTAGTGACCTATTCTATGATCCATCAACAATGAACCATCAACCATGAAAACAAGCTAGTCGTCGTCTCTTAGAATTTCTGCAATTTCATTAAAGCCTTTTTCTTGGGCTAAATCTGCAGGTAATTTTCCACCTTCCATGCGTAAGGTTACCTCAGCTCCGTGTTCTAGCAACAAAATAATTAGTTCTATATTACCTAGCTGTGCTGCGGAGTGTAAGGGTGCAACACCAGATTTTTGGCAAACATTTGGGTAGGCTCCAGCATCCAAGAGCATTTTGGATATGTTATAGTTATTGTTGGCAACGGCACTATGAATCGGGAATACGTTAAAGCCATTGTTACTTGGTACATTTACTTCGGCACCTTTAAGTACCAAAAAGCGGGCTATTTCTTCGTGTCCGAAATAAGATGCCAATCCCAAAGGAGTAAAGCCATCGGCTGAGAAGGAGTTGATGATTTGTGGGTTTTTAAATATCAATAGCGTTACATCATCAAATTTTCCAACAGCACAAGCATCAAAAATGCTCAATTCAGGTACAAATTCTGTAATAGCCTTGGCAATTTCTGGCTTTTTGTAATAGCAGGCCAATAAAACTGGAGAAATGTGATGTGAAGTTGTCGCTGTAGCCAGCTCAGGTTTTTGAGAAAGTAACGCAATAATTTCAGCTAATTGGTTGTTTTCAATAAGTGTTTCAAGATGCGTAATGTCCATTTTAAAATAGTTTTCAAACTAACACGTTAAAATAACGAAAATAAATTGGGATTTTAAAGGGAACAAAAAATCCTGCTTGATTTAATCAAGCAGGATTTAACCTAAAACAAAAACTATCTAAATGATTCTAGTCATTTTAAATAGGACAGTTGTTTATGGAAAAAGTTTAATAAGCTGAGGTGAATTTTCGAAAAGGCTTATATAATTTCAAAATAAATTCTTTAAATCGCAATTGAATTTATTCATCACAAACAACTATATATTTTATATTTGTTGCATAATTACAATAACGAAAGATGTCGGTAAGGGGAAATCAATTCAAATCAAACTCATTTAAAGAAGAAGGCGAGTCCACTAGAGTTGGTACAAAGCGACCTATAAATAAGTCGCCCCGACCTAAGGTAGATTTGATGCCACGTTTTGATTTCCAAAATGGGAGGCTAATCAAAATTATAGGCTTATTTTTTATCATTATATCCATTTACTTTCTAGTAGCTTTTACTTCTTATCTGTTTACTTGGCAAGAAGATCAGAGTTATGTTATTGATGCAAATGGAGGTTGGAGCAATTTGTTTAAAGGTTTGGACGAGTTGAAACAAAGTGGGGTTGATGGTCCAGTTGTGCAAAATTGGCTTGGGAAAATAGGCGCGTTATTGGCACATCAATTTATTTATGAATGGTTCGGGGTCGCTTCATTTCTATTCGTTTTCGTTTTTTTTACCATAGGCTATCGTCTACTCTTTAAAGTGAAGATTTTTGCTGTTGAAAAAGTTCTTGCCTACAGCTTTTTCTTTTTAATTTTTCTTTCGCTTACCTTCGGTTTTGCTCATTCTTTCTTTTCGGAAACGCCACATTTCTTAGAGGGTGAATTTGGTTATTGGACCAATAAACTTTTGATTGCTCAGGTTGGTCAAGCTGGAGTTGGTGGCCTACTTGTTTTTCTAGGTTTAACGGTACTGATTGTTGCTTATAATATTGATTTCAAAATCCCAGAAAGAAAAAAGGAAGTTTATTTGGATAATGATGTTCCAGATTATGTAAGTAATATTAGAGAAGAGGCGGTAAAAAACAAGGAATACGCAGGGGCTGCGGAAGAGATGGAGTTTACCGTAAACGACAAATTTAGAAATGAACCTAAAAGAGAACAAAATATAGTAATTACGCCAAGCCGTTTTGAGAAAAAAGAGGATGATGAAGATTTGGAGGCAATTTTACCTCTGGGAACAAATGTAATGTTAACACCAACAGTTAGCGCAACTGTCCCACCAATACCAGTTGAACCCTTATTTGAACCTACTTTTACCATTGAAAAGACAGAAGAGGATGCTAAAGCAGCCGGTTTGGTAGAACAGTTCGGCAACTATGATGAAAAATTAGATCTCTCTGGTTATCAATATCCGAATCTTGACCTGCTTGAAAACTACGGTTCCAATAAAATTTCGGTAAATGCGGAAGAATTAGAAGCGAACAAGAATAAAATTGTAGAAACGCTCAATCATTATAACATAGAAATTGATAAGATCAAGGCGACAATTGGTCCGACAGTTACGTTATATGAAATTATTCCTGCTCCAGGAGTTAGGATCTCAAAGATCAAAAACTTAGAGGATGACATTGCGCTTAGTTTGGCAGCATTAGGGATTCGTATTATTGCTCCGATGCCCGGTAAGGGAACTATTGGGATAGAGGTGCCAAACCAACATCCAGAAATGGTATCGATGCGCAGTATTTTAAATACCGAAAAATGGGCCCAAAATGCAATGGATCTTCCTATTGCTTTAGGTAAAACCATTAGTAACGAAGTTTATATCGCCGATTTGGCAAAAATGCCCCACTTATTGGTTGCTGGAGCGACAGGACAAGGTAAATCAGTTGGGATCAATGCGATATTGGTTTCTTTGCTCTTTAAGAAACATCCAGCACAGCTGAAGTTTGTATTGGTCGACCCTAAAAAAGTTGAACTTACTTTGTTCAATAGAATTGAACGCCACTTTTTGGCAAAACTTCCGGGAGAAGCCGATGCCATCATTACCGATACAAAAAAGGTGGTAAATACCTTGAATTCTCTTTGCATAGAAATGGATCAGCGCTATGATTTATTAAAAGATGCACAGGTCAGGAATTTAAAGGAGTATAATGATAAATTCATCAAGCGAAAGCTTAATCCGAATAATGGACACCGTTTTCTGCCATTTATTGTTCTGGTAGTTGATGAGTTTGCCGACCTGATGATGACTGCTGGTAAGGAGGTTGAAGCACCAATTGCTCGTTTAGCCCAACTTGCCCGTGCTATTGGGATACATTTGGTTTTGGCTACACAAAGACCTTCGGTAAATATCATTACAGGAACAATTAAGGCGAATTTCCCAGCTAGGTTGGCATTTAGAGTTTTATCTAAAATCGATTCTAGGACTATTCTAGACAGTGGAGGTGCGGATCAGCTGATTGGTAGAGGAGATATGCTTTTATCTACAGGAAGCGACTTAATAAGGCTACAGTGTGCTTTTGTAGATACACCTGAAGTAGACCGTATCTCTGAATTTATCGGCAATCAGCGCGGCTATCCTGATGCCTATCAATTGCCAGAATATCTTGATGAGAATGCAGAGTCTTCAAAAGCAGATTTTGATCCAGACGACAGGGATCCTTTGTTTGAGGAAGCTGCCCAATTGATTGTGAGCCATCAACAGGGTTCAACGTCGCTAATACAAAGGAAGATGAAACTGGGCTACAATAGAGCTGGGAGAATTATTGATCAGTTAGAAGCAGCTGGAGTAGTTGGACCTTTTGAAGGAAGTAAGGCAAGGGAAGTTTTGTTGCCAGATCAATATGCTTTGGAACAGTTTTTGAATAACCTAAATAACAAATAATAGCTTTACGAGCTGCTAACCTGAAATTGAGAGCTGTTGGCAGATAAACTAAAAAAAACATGAAAAAAATAATAATAGCATTAATAATTGGCGCATTCGGATTTTCGGCAAACGCACAGACAGACGCCAAAGCAAAAGAAATTTTAGCCGCTGTAAGTAAAAAATACAGATCCTATGATGTAGTAAAAACTGATTTTACGTTTACACTAAACAATGCTCAGGCAAAAGTTAAGGAAACACAACAAGGTACTTTGTATGTAAAAGCCAATGCTAATAAATATAAAGTTGCTATGACCAATCAAGATCTGATCAGCGATGGTAAAGTACAGTGGACTTATCTTAAAAATGATAAAGAAGTACAGATTTCCAATGTAGACAACAGCGGAGATGCCATTAACCCAGCTAAGATTTTTACAATCTACGAAAAAGGTTTCAAATACCTTTATACAGGAGAAAGCAAAGCAGGGGCGAAAGTATATCAAATGATTGATTTATCCCCTACAGATGCTAAAAAACCAGTATTTAAAATTCGTTTAAGTATTGATAAAGCAACGAAACAGATTGCCAACGTGGTGATTTTTGAGAAGAATGGAAATACCTACACTTATAATGTGAAAACATTTTCTCCTAATGTGAAAGTACCTGAGACTACTTTTGCCTTCGACGCTAAAAAATATCCTGGTGTTGAAGTGGTAGATTTAAGATAATTTAATTCAATTTACATGTTAAAAGGGTTTGGACTTAGTTCAGACCCTTTTTTATTTCCTCCATTTTAAGTATAATTGTTGGACTGTCAAATGGACAATTATTCCATGTTAATAATGGACAAAACGATAATACTATGATTAAAGAAAATAACCGTAAGAATAGATAAGCACAATAATAACAATTAATTAAGCGCCCATGAGTGAAGGCTCATGTAAAAAACTAAACGTTGAAAATAACTTTTTTAGGTACAGGTACATCACAAGGCATTCCAGTTATTGGTTGTGGCTGCGCTGTATGTCAATCTTTAGATTATCGTAACAATAGGCTACGTGTTTCTGTATTGATAGAAACTGGCGATAAGACGATTGTAATTGATAGTGGTCCTGATTTTAGATACCAGATGTTAAGGGCCAAAGTTAAAGACTTGGATGCTATTCTTTTCACGCATGAACATAAAGACCACATTGCCGGTCTCGATGATATAAGACCTTTTAACTATTTATTGCATAAAGTAATAGATATATATGCTACAGAAAGAGTTCAAGATGCATTAAGAAGGGAGTTTGCGTACATATTTGCTGATACAAAATATCATGGACTACCACAAATTACTTTACATACGGTTACCGCTCAACCTTTTGAAGTAGGAAATACTACAATTGTCCCTATTGAAGTAATGCATTACAAGTTGCCAGTGGTAGGTTATCGCATTAATGATTTTACTTATATCACGGATGCAAAGACAATTACAGAAGAATCACTTCAAAAAATTAAAGGATCCAAAGTTTTAGTAATTAATGCCCTGCAAAAGCAAGATCATATTTCTCATTTTACTTTTGATGAAGCCATAACTTTTGCTGAAAAGGTAGGGGCTGAAATGACTTACTTTACACACATGAGCCATAATTTAGGGCTACACGAGGAAATCGAAAAGGAATTACCATCAAATATTAGGCTTGCATACGATGGATTGAGCTTTGAAGTATAGCCTGATTTTAAGTGGTAGTTTTCATTTTATAATGAACCAAAGAACAATTGAACTATTTTCCTTTTTAAATTCAATCATTCCTTTATATTTGCACGAACAAACAGAAGTTGGGCGGTCCCTGATAGCTATCGGGATGGTAGACTTGCAGTAATGTATACCTAGGTGGCGGAATTGGTAGACGCACCAGCTTGAGGGGCTGGCGCCTGTATGGGTGTGGGAGTTCGAATCTCCTCTTGGGTACTAACCAGATTCATGGTTAATTTTTTGAAGGGTTGCTCGTTAAAAAGCAGCCCTTTCTTGTTGACTTTCAATAGGTTATCATGGAAGGTTCTGTCCAAAGATTTTGTTCTAAATGAACCCTGACCCCATAGCAGACTATCTTTGAACAAACCCCTAACCAAAGTATGCTTTTGGGTTACGTTGGACTTATCATAAAGCAAGTTTAAATTTTCTAAACGTGGCAACAGCCGTTCAACAATATCTTTGTCCGATTTGATCCTTGGTTTCTCATCACTGTTCAGTACAGCCTCTACCAACCGCTTTTCGTGTTGCAGCTTTTTGAACCAAGTCTGATAGGTTGAAGTTTCAATTTCCTCATTCACCATCCGCTCTTCTAGCTTATAGATTTTGTCGTTGATCTCTTTAAGTTCTTTTAGCTTCTGGGCATGGCGTTCATTTTTCATTTTGATGGGTTCTTTCAGCATAGCCTTTGAAGCTTCCATGATATACCTAATTTGATGTTTACGCAAACTTAGCCCCCTGAGTACTTCTGCAAAACTATCGTGCAGGATAGCTCCCGGAATGTTCACATTGGTATGATCCATGCAGCGGTAATAGAGGTAATATTTCTGTGCCCCTCTTGTCCAACCAGCAGTCATTTTCTGTCCGCACCAGCATTTCAAAATGCCCCTTAACGGAAAGTCTTCAGCAGGCTGTTCCCGTTTTCTTCGTTTCTTGGTGGTAAGCATGTCTTGTACCTGCCAGTATTCGGCCTCCGATATGATGGGCTGATGGATCGCCTTTACGTATTTTTCTGGCAGGTCACCCAGTTCGGGAACCCGAATGAGACCTGCATATACCCAGTTCTTTAGTATGTCGTTGATCGCATTGCTTCCGGTGTGTTTAAGTCCTCCTGCCTTAGCGTTCTTGTAAACTATATACTGTGGTATGCCCTGCATATATTCCTGAAAAATCCGTTCCACCACGATTGCCTCGGGTTGATAGATCTCGATCAGGTTTCTTTTGGTGCCATCAATGATATTACGGTAGCCGAAAGGAGCTCGCCCCAAATAACGCCCTTTTTCCTTGGCATTTCTAACGCCCTGTTTCGTCCTTTTCCTGATGTTGAACAATTCCTTGTTCGCAATCATGTAGTCCAATGCCCTTTTCATGAACACATCTGGATCGGATGTATCCAGATCGACACGTTCATTAGTAGACAAAACCTTAACGCCGTGCTTTTTCTCCAGTTCGGCAATCTTCATCAACGCCTCTGGCAGGTTCCGGCTGAAACGGTCGTGGTCTAGTACGATCACGAACTGGCATTTTCCCTTGTATTTTTTCAGATAGGCCTCTAACGCCAGATAGTCGGGACGGTCGAAAGTGTAGCTGCTTTCCCCGTTATCTTTAAAAACATCCAATACGTTCAGGCCATTTCGCCTGCAATAATCCCTGATGGTTGATTCCTGATATTCTAATGATTTAGATTGGTCTTTAGAACTCAGACGCATATACCCTATAGCGTTCATAATTCCTCCTTTATAAAAATTTCTACTGCAATTCTTGCTATTAAATTTAGTAAATATTCTTCTTCTTTAGGCATTTCCGGCCGCTTTTTACGATTGTTTTTATCTATTTTACCAAAGGATTTAGGAAGGGTTTCAACTATAAGTACTGGGTATAAGTCTCTTTTTTGCCTAAACTTTTTTCTGGACAGCCTAGCTTTACTTTTATTTTGAGCGCTTGGGCTAATCTTGAAGGGTAAACCTATTTCTATATCTTCTATTGAACTCATAATGCTTCTTTTGAGCAATATGAGTTCATTCGTAAAACAGTAGTGAGTTACAGTGGTATATACCACTGTAAATATGGCATCTCTTTGTGAAAATAAAGAGTTTCGAAATTCAATTATAGTATCCTGACTCCGTTTTTGGATACTAGATAAGTGATTATTTCTAATCTTTGCAGGGCGGAACGAATGCCCTTTAAGGATGTTTCATGACTAGTTGTATCTGGAAAGGCTATTGCATATTTACGTCCTTCGGTTCCATAAATTTCCATAGCCTTAAAGGTTGCCAAAATTGCTCTCCCAATATGATTTGGTATCTGTTTGCTACTGAATGGGAGGTCATATCTATTTGAACCCGCCCTAGCGCTAGTTCCGCCTTTGACTTCAATGTAGATGGTAATTTTGTCTTTGTCGGTTATGATAAGATCAATGCCTTTTTGTGTTGTAGTTAGCTTAGATATGATCTGGCAACCCATATCTATAAAGTACTCTGCTAGTAGGTCGGTTATCTGGTTTTCATTCAGCATCGGTATTTATCTCTAGATCATTTTGCCATAAACCCATTGAATGTACGGCCATTCCATAAATGCAAGGTGCCTCCTGTTTGCCTTTAACTATTTCCCATGGAGATCTTTTGCAGATATAAGTATATTCTTCATCATTTTCCAGTCTTATCTCGCATCTTTCAAGCAACGGACATTCACAGCGCTGCTCTACTTCTTTGAGATCTTTAGAGCAGAGCAAGTCAAATATGATCCTGTGAGCCCAAAAGGTGCTTGCTCTTTCAAATTCTTCGAGAAAGAATTTTTTTTGATTATCATCCTTAGCTAAATTTCCAGCTAAAATACCATTGTCAAAATAAACCGGTGCAGGGAAAGCCATGAATATGGTTCCAAGAGTTTTCCAGTCCATACAAAAGGCATTCATAAAAATCAAGGGCGAATGCATGCGTTTGAACTCTTGAGCAACCATAACCTTTTCAAGGTACCAATCTAAGGAAGCTGTTAATTCCACCCGACCGTGCGATGCCGCCCACATTTGCAAGTCTGGTATAATGTTGTCAAATGCATCCTGATTAGAATAGGAGCAATCCAATCGGCATTTTTCAACAACTGTTTCCAAATAGTGAATGTCAACCATCGCAATTGCACTTCCTTTCAATTCTTCCAATACTTTAAGAAAAATAGTAGGGGCTTGAACGGTATCTAGACAAAGTCCTGAAATGATGAATTTTGTCTCTAAATCAGTTACGATTTCAAAATTATCAAAAAGGAAATCACCGAACTTATAAGGAAAACTAGGTAGGTCGTCTGCAAATATTTGAGGCGGGGATTGTGACGGTTTTGTTTCAGCTAATTTTTGGCTGTAATAGGCGTGGATTTCCTGCAAGACAATCAGTCCAAAACGTAGCTTTCCAGTTCTGCCCGACAACTCGATTTCATTAACGCCTAGTTTCTGGATATTCCCATCGAGGTCAATATCTTTGATTTCAAAATGAATTCTATTAAGTTTATGATTACTGAAGTCAATATTTAAAACACAGCTACCATCACCACAATAAAGACTATAAAAACTGCGGAACTTGTTTACTCTTTCTCCATGTATATCTCTTTCAAATGGAATTGTGATCGTTTTCCCCTCACCATTTGAAGAGATGTTCACTAAGTTAACCAAATCTCTAAACCATAAAGAAAACCCGAAGATTGAGGAAATCGTTGTGATATCCTGAATATAGTGACAGTATTCGTGGATAAATGCTGGCATATCCTTTTCGTGAAACATGGTCTGGGCTTTCTCAAAGTTCGAAATGTCAATTGTGAAAGTCCCAGGTTTGTAAGAAGCGTAATTATCCATTTTTTTTTATAGTATTTGGTTTTCTTTCGCGAACACGATCAAATCAACCCTCTTGCTTGGATCGTCCAGAGCTTCGGCAAGTTTTGTCGTGAAAATTTGTTTCAAATTTTCATCGTCTATATTAAGTTCATGCTCTTCTATGTAAAGCAATTGGATGAAATGTGCTTCCAGTTCTGATCGCTGGGAAACAAATTTCGTAAAGTCCTCTTTTGTTTGGCTTGCAAGCCCCTTCCACGATGCGTCCAGTTTCAAAGTTGTATGCTGTAGAAAATGTACTATCTCATGGACTAGAGGGTGCACCTTGTTTGCCAATCGTTCTGGAATATAAATCTTAGAGTCTTCATAAGCGAGACTTTTAAAACCAGTTAGCTCATTTTTTACCTTTGGAGTGAAACAGGCAAGGCCATCTGCTTTTTTCACAAAATCAATTGATCTCGGTCCATCGGTCCGAAAGTCGTTCATCTTTAGATCATCGTAGTTTTCGCCATCGAACCCATTCCAAGTATCTCGAATTTCAATCTTTGCCTTTTTCATAAGGTCCTCGACAATTCCAAAGATTTCCCGTTTTTGATCAATTGTGTACTTCATTTTTTTCTACAAAAATAATGATTTGGTATATACTATGGTGCCTCACTCACTATTGCCTTGATAGAATAATTTTGCTGCCACTTAAAATCAAGATATGAAAAGCACAGCACCTCCAACCATAATCCCACAATTTATCCGCACTGCTTCGGCCTCCTTGCAGTGTCCTTTTCTCCTTCAAGAAAAGGAGCAAGCGGAAGTTGGGCAGAGCCCTACTTTGTGCCCCTACGCTACTGCTACGGGGTTTGAAGCATTCTCCGGGAATGCTTTGACTATCTGTCGGCTATTGAATAGCTTGAAAACGAATTCCCTGAATAATTCCAAAGTCAACTAAAACTATGGAAAAGGAAAGCGTAAATACCGTCAAATATTCAGCTTCTGTGGATGCGAAGTTTGCGAAGATTGCCGTTACGTTGGGACTGACAAAACGCACACTATTCGAAAAAATGGTAGACTATTTTCATCGCACCAAAAAAGACCCCTCCGATATCAATGATGATTTATTAAAAAGCTCTTTTGCCAAAAGTCATAAAACCTACACCAGTTTCATCAAGACCCAAGAGCAGCTATTGCTCATTCCCATGAAGGAGGCAATGGACAAGATGATTTCCAATCAAAAGGATATTGTTAAATATTTCAACGAACAGGTGGTTAATGCGAATAAAAACATCCTCAAAAGCCAGCTGGAGCAAAATGCCAAACTCCGGGAAACAGAAAACCTGCTGATCAAAGCAATAGACGGCAAAGAAAAGCTAAAGGGAAATTTCCTGCTGATCCTGAACGGCTACATCAGAAACCGTGAAGAACTCGGCTCTTTTAAGGCAAGGGAAAAAGAGGAACTGATTGAAAACGTGAGAAAACAGGTAGCCAATCTCTAGCCTATGTACATTCATATTACCGATAGCGAAAAAGGGAACAACAAAGCCAGTAGTGGCGCATTAGTTCATTATCTGGACAAGGAGAATAGATTGTTTAAGCCCGAAGAACCGATGTTATGGTTCAATGGCAATGGCAGCACCATCCAATCCTACGAGGTCAAAAATAAGCTGGACAGCAACATTGCAAAGTTGGGAAGGGAAGATGCAAAATTCTTTCTCCTCAATATCAGTCCAAGCCAAAAGGAAATCAGCCATTTGAAGGAACAATATGGCGAAGATGGCGCAAGGGAAAAACTAAAAGCGTATGCTATCAAGGTAATGGATGAATACGCAAAGAATTTTAAGCGTACTGACATCAATTCCAATGCAGACCTTTTATGGTTTGGCAAGTTGGAGAACCACCGCTATTATTCACACAAGGACGCAGCCGTAAAAAACGGACAGGTCAAACGGGGAACGGCAAAGCCGGGGGAACAGATGCATGTTCAGGTCATTGTTAGCCGCAAGGATATCACCAACAAGATCAAACTGAGCCCAATGAACAAATCAAGGGGCAGAAATACCGAGCATTCCAAAAAGCTTGGCCAGTTTGACCGTGTGGCATTCAAGAATTCGGGAGAAAAATTGTTCGATGAGCAATTCGGTTTTGACAGGCCAATTTCAGAAACTTTTAAATATGCCAACGCAAATGCCAAAGGAAACCTAAAAGAGAAAATGGATCTTCATGCGGCGAACAACCAGGTAAAACCTGTCCAAAAAGAAAAAAATATTGAGCTCCAAATGGAACCAAGCACTTATCTCAAACTACCAGAGCCCACCAACTATCTAGGCCTGTTACTGGAAATGGAATACAACGAACCGTTAGGGGCTGGACTTAAAAAGAAACGTAAACGCAGAAAGCACAAATCGCAGGATAACCAGCAGGGACTAAGTATGTAAACCAATTAAAATATTTTATCATGAATACAGGAGAAGACATTCAGGGGCTAAGGAAGATTGTTGATCTTACCAGGCTGATCAGCATTTTCATATTGGCCATTCATTTTTACCTATGCTGTTATGTTGCATTTCAGCAATGGGGCTGGACGGCAGAAATTACAGATCGTTTGATTGCAAACATCTCAAAGACTGGACTGTTCAAAGGTGTCCTCATGCCCAAACTATTTGCACTGCTTTTACTGGCTGTTTCGCTGGTTGCAGTCAAGGGGAAGAAAGACGAAAAAATACAGAAGAATTCGATCATCGCCTACCTCTTAACAGGACTATTGCTTTATTTCGTCAGTGCACTTTGTTTCTATCTCTATGCACCGCCAAAACTGATTACCGTTTTATATATGGGTATCACGGCTATTGGTTACATGTTGATCCTCACGGGTGGCGGTTTGTTGAGCAGGCTAATCAAGAACGGCCTAAGCAAGGATGTTTTCAATTCAGAGAATGAAACCTTTCCGCAGGAAGAACGACTACTGGAAAACGAATACTCCATCAACCTGCCTGCAAAGTACAGGTTAAAAAGTAAGCTAAGGGATAGCTGGATCAATATCATTAATCCCTTTCGTGGAATTTTGGTTGCAGGAACACCAGGCGCAGGAAAGACTTATTTTGTGATCAGGCACATCATCGACCAGCACATCAAAAAGGGCTTCTCCATGTTTATCTATGATTTCAAGTTTGATGACCTCTCGAAAATCGCCTACAACAAACTGCTTAAATATCATCAAAACTATAAGGTGAAACCAAAATTTTATGCCATCGATCTGGAAAACCCCAAGCACAGGTGCAACCCTTTATCTCCCGAGGGAATGGAAGACATTACCGATGCGGCAGAAGCTTCCAGAACAATTATGCTGGGACTGAACAGGGACTGGATAAAAAAACAGGGCGACTTTTTTGTAGAAAGCGCAGTCAACTTTGTCACTGCTGTCATCTGGTATTTGAGGAGATATCAAAATGGAAAATACTGTACGCTACCACACCTGATCGAACTGATCCAATTTGATTATGACCCTCTGTTTGCCATACTCAAAGAAGAAGAGGAAATCAGGCCATTGATCAATCCATTCATTTCTGCCTTGCAGAGAAAGGCCATGCCACAGCTGGAAGGACAGATTGCATCCGCAAAGATCGGCTTGGCAAGATTGTCATCACCACAGCTTTATTATGTTTTGAGCGGAAATGATTTTACCCTTGACTTGAACAATCCAGAGGAACCGAAGATTATCTGTGTGGGCAATAATCCGCAGAAATTGCAGGTCTATGGTGCAGTATTGTCATTATATATCTCTAGGGTGATCAAACTGGTCAACCGAAAGGGACAGTTGAAAAGCAGTCTGATATTTGATGAATTTCCCACGATATTTTTTAACAATATGGACAGTTTGATTGCCACTGCAAGGAGTAATAAAGTTTCCACCACCATTGCCGTACAATCTACCGAACAGCTCAAAAAGGATTACGGTGCAGAACAGGCCGACGTGATCACTGGCATAGTCGGAAATATCATCAGTGGGCAGGTAACTGGAGATACCGCCAAAAAACTAAGTGAGGGCTTTGGAAAGATTGTTCAGGATAAAGAGAGTAAAAGTATCTCAAGTAGTGATGTTTCCATTTCAAAATCAACAGCAATGGACTATGCCATTCCTGCTTCCAAGATTGCCGCACTATCTTCAGGCGAGTTCGTGGGTATCGTATCTGATAACCCAGAAGAAAAAATCAGCTTGAAAATGTTCCATTCGGAGATACAGAATGATCATAAAGCCATTGCCGAAGAAGAAGCTGGCTACAAGCCTATCCCTGAAATCAATAAAGTGAGCCATGCCGATATTATGGAGAATTACATTTCCATAAAAGCAGACGTTGACCAGTTGGTTAAGCATGAACTGAAAAAGATTGAAGCTAAAAATCCGAAGAATGAAGAAGAACTTAAAGAAGAAGACAAAAAAGATGGGGATGAGCCTACGGAACAACAGGTAATCGTAATGTAAGCAAGGTTATTTTCTAAATAGGTATTAAAAAGCCGAGAATTATAGAGAAAAATTTAAAGCCTGTGCAATAAATGTAATTATCTAGCGTATTTATATACGAGAGCGTTAATTTAGATAAGCGGGAATAGTCCATAAAGAACTATTTCCGCTTTCTTTTTTGCTGAAAATTTTAGTAGTGGGGAATTAATAGCAAAATATTTTTTAATATTGACCTTGATTTTTAGTAAATTAGAAGTGATATCGAGGGCAATGTCAGACTTTAGCAAACATACAGATCAGGAACTGGCGTCTCTTTTAAGGGATGGAGATCAAGGTACGTTCGCTTTCATTTACAACAAATTCAAAGCCTCACTCTACCTTCATGCACTTCGTACCATCAAAGATGCAGACCAGGCAATTGATATCGTTCAAGAGGTTTTTACCAACCTGTGGGAAAAGCGGTCAGAATTTGCTCCGACCTCATCTATTGATAATTATCTTTATGGAGCGGTGCGGAACAGGGTGTTCAATGCCATAGCTCACCAGAACATCATAGACCGTTACGCCAAATCCATCCAGACCTTTTTTGAAAAAGGCGAGTTTTTTACCGATAACCTGATCAGGGAAAAGGAACTTAACCAGATCATCGAGAAAGAGATCGAAGCACTGCCGAAGAAAATGCGTGAAGTATTTCTGCTCAGTCGTAATGCCGACCTTTCCCATAAGGAAATCGGTAAGGTATTGGGGATTTCCGACACCACTGTCAAGAAGCAGGTCGGCAATGCCGTTCGCATCTTGAGGCTGAAGATTAACCTGTCCATCCTGCTATTTTATTTTTTTTAAAATTTTTCTACTCCATTTCGCACCTTCGCCTGTCTGACGTTTTAAAGGGGGATTAATCTTCTTTAAGGCTTATGGAAAACCTAGATGTAAAATCACTGATTGAACGTTACAACAACGGCACCCTTTCCGAGGAGGAACGGGCGATGCTGGAAAGTTGGTACATCAGCGAAGTCAAATCTAATAAAGACTATCAGTTGCTGGAAGATAATCTGGCAAAGCTCGACCAGAACTTTCTGCACATTGTTCGTGCAGAAGAAAAGAAAGGCTCTAGGCTTTGGCCGAGGGTTGCTGTAGCTGCTTCCTTCTTTGCCGTTTTGGGGTTGAGCATATATTTTTATAGTTCGAAATCTCGTGAGAAGGCTGAACTCGCAAACGTTAAGGTGGCAGACATCGACCCTGCTGGCAATAAGGCTTACCTGACACTTGGCAATGGAAAACGTATTGCGCTTACAGATGCGAGCAACGGTACCATTGCGAAACAGACTGGTGTGCAGATTACCAAAACAGCTGATGGCCAATTGGTCTACACCATAGCGGAAAATAAATCAGGTTCATCATCATCTTTGGAATACAATACAATCGAGACGCCAAATGGCGGAAGATATGAAATCGCACTTCCAGATGGAACGCATGTTTGGATGAATGCTGCATCATCATTAAAATACCCAGCTTCTTTTGCATCGCTTAAAGAACGGAGAGTGGAACTTCAGGGGGAAGCTTACTTCGAGGTTGCAAAAGATAAACAACATCCATTTATAGTTAAGATAGCCCAACAGGAAGTTAAGGTTTTGGGTACGCATTTCAACATCAATAGCTACGCCGACGAAACTTCAACCAAAACAACTTTGTTGGAAGGATCTGTTCGGTTGAATGGAAAGCTCATTTTAAAGCCGGGGGAACAAGCCTCCAGAAATTCAGCAGGAATAATTACAGTAAAATCTATAGATACTGACGAGGCAGTTGCCTGGAAAAATGGAGATTTCGTTTTTGTTGGCGAGGATCTTAAAGCGGTGATGCGCCAGGTTGCCAGATGGTATGATGTAGAGGTCGAGTATCAAGGAAATATAAATTCTTCTGGTGTAGTAAGTACAATTTCTCGAACCAAGAAATTGTCGCAGGTATTAAGAGCGCTACAGATCAATCAGGGGATTCATTTTAAAGTTGAGGGAAGGAGGGTTTTGGTGATGCCTTAGAAACTTTTGAGGTTGGCTAAAACAAGAACGGAGGCGTTGGAAGCGCCCCCGATCAGAAGTCTAGCTAATCGGATAAATAATGCTACTAAACAGAATTTCAACAACTAAACTAAACAAACAAATGTATAAATTTTACTATACAAATGGGTATGTTATAAACAGCTATATCCGAAAGTCCATAACTAGTTTGTGGCAAAATGCATGGAATCCCAATATCAGAAATTGGCTTATGAGGATAAATCTGACATGCTTGATGTTATTGATTGCATTTATGCAGGTTTCCTTGGCCGCTAATGCTCAGAAAATCTCTTTGTCCAAAAAGAATGCGCCGCTTACCGAAATCTTTAAAGAGTTAAGGAAACAAAGTGGGTATGATTTTGTGATTAACAAGGACCAGATAAAAATCGCAAAGCTAGTGACGATTCTGGTTAATGGTGATGATTTAGTAAACGTACTGAACAAATGCTTTGAAGATCAGCCTTTCACTTATTCGATGTCGGATAAGATGATCATAGTGATTAGCAAGAAACCTGAACAGGGAAAGGTTAATGATTCTTCTATTGACGTCTCAGGGAAAATTGTTGATGGAAATGGTGAGCCAATAGTAGGTGCAACGATTAAAGTAAAAGGAAGTTTTATTGTCACTAAATCAAATGATGAGGGTATTTTTACTTTGGGGAATGTTGTAGAAGATGCTGTCCTAGAAATATCTTATTTGGGTTATCAGACTAGAGAGATTAGGGCCTCAAAAGAATTAGGCAATATCAAGATGGAACTCTCTATCGCAAAACTGGAAGAAGTCACGATTAATGCTGGTTATTATACCGTAAAAGATAAAGAGCGGACAGGAAACATAACGAAGATAAAATCCGAAACCATTGTTCAGCAACCTGTCAGTAATCCGATCGCGGCACTTCAGGGAAGAGTAGCAGGTCTTTTTATTACTCAGAGAAATGGATTGCCCGGGTCAGATTTTAACGTGCAACTCAGGGGTCGAAATTCTATACAATCTGGAACTTCCCCACTGTATTTAATCGATGGGGTACCTTTTATCTCGGAAACCCTTGCCCAAAGTGCCAGTTTAAATGCTAACAGTCCATTTAATAGCATCAATCCGACCGACATTGAAAGCATAGAAGTGTTAAAGGATGCAGATGCCACAGCAATATACGGGTCAAGGGGTGCGAATGGAGTGATACTTATTACGACAAAAAAGGGAAAGGCAGGAAGTACAACAGCTGATTTCGATTTCTCTACAGGTGTGGGTAAGATCACCCAGGCAGCGGAATTTATGAACACTGAAGAGTATATTCAGATGCGCAAAGAGGCTTTTGGAAATAACAATGTAACCCCTACTCTTGCCAATGCTCCGGATCTTTTAGGCTGGGACAATACAAGATATACTGATTTTAAAGATTTGCTTATCGGTGGCACTTCTAAAGTACAGAACGCACAATTTCGCCTTTCGGGTGGTAATTCTTTCACGACTTTTTCATTTGGAGCAAACTATTACCGGGAGACAACAGTATATCCCGGAGAGAGTTTTCTGGAAAGAAAATCCGCTAATCTAAATCTCAATCATTCTTCGTCCGATAAAAAGTTTAATGTCAATTTAAGTGGAAGTTACAGTATCAATAATAGTGACCTATTTAACATTGAGTTGGGGGGGGCACTTAGCGTAGCTCCAAATTTACCAGAGCTATATGATGAGAACGGGAAACTCAATTGGGCGGAGAATGGAATCTCCTTTTCAAATCCATTGGGAAAAACATTAGAAACCAACAGATTCAAAACCGACCGATTTACCACAAATGCAGTTTTAGGATACAAGATTTTAAATGGTTTGGAGTTAAAAGCTACTGCTGGCTTTAACGCAATAGCGCTTAAGCAATATGCAAACACACCTATCGCATCGCTAAATCCGGCAAATGCTCCTACAGGTCTTGCCAGTTTCGGAGACAATCAAAATCAAACTTGGATAGCAGAGCCTCAACTCAACTATTCTCCTAATATTGGATCAATTCATAAAATCACAATGTTAATCGGGGCTACATGGCAAGGTTCAAAAAACACTGGAACCTTAAATAGGGGAACAGGTTATACAAGTGACTTGTTGCTGGGTTCCATTGAGGCTGCTGCTACAAAGGTACCCTCTAATACCTTTAATGAATATACGTATCAAGCGATTTACGGAAGAATAAACTACGGCTTCAAGGAACGTTATATTCTTAATTTCACCGGACGAAGGGACGGGTCATCAAGATTTGGACCAGGACAGAAGTTTGCAAACTTTGGAGCTGTGGGTGCAGCATGGCTATTTTCAGAAGAGAAATTCATTCAAAGGAGCCTTCCCTGGTTTAGTTTTGGCAAACTAAGAGCCAGCTATGGCCTCACAGGAAACGACCAGATTAGTAATTATCAGTATCTGGATAGTTATGTTTCTACAATTGTATATGGGTCAGAGAGCGGATTGATTCCAAACAGACTTTTCAATGAAGATTATGGTTGGGAAGAAAACAAAAAGCTTGAAACTGCGCTGGAACTCGGGTTTTTTAAAGACCGCATTCGACTCAGTGCCGGTTATTTTAGAAACATTTCAGGAAACCAATTGGTATCCTATTCTCTTCCTGCTCAAACCGGGTTCAGTTCCATCCTTCGAAACCTAAATGCTAAGATAGAAAATGAGGGCTTTGAATTTGAGCTTAATACAATAAATCTAAAAAGTTCAGCCATCAAATGGTCTACATCTGCAAACCTGACCATTAGTCGAAACAGCCTTCTTGAATTCCCTGGACTCGCCTCTTCAAGTTATGCAAACACTTATGCGATCGGAGAGCCATTAGGGATAATTCGTGGGTATGAATATGTGGGTATCAACCAAACCACTGGCGCATATGAATTCAAGGATAGAAATGGTGATGGGTTGGTCAATACAATGGACTACTATAATATCGGGACGAAAGATCCTTCGTTTTATGGTGGGCTGCAGAACAGCTTAAATTATAAAGGAATTTCTCTGGATTTATTTTTTCAATTTGTCAAGCAGAAAGGAACCGACATGGTATTCGGATCTTACAATCTGGTTGGTACCGGAATTAATGCCCCGCGAGCACTTCTGGATCGCTGGACACCATCAAATCCTGGTGCAAAATATCAGGCTTATTCCCAATCCTCTACCGGGCCTGTGAACCAAGCTAGAACCATGATGCCCGTTTCGGATGCTGCTTTAGTTGATGCCTCTTTTATTCGATTAAAAAATGTCGCACTCTCTTATAATTTATCAAAGCAGTTTGTGCAACAGCTTCATCTTAAAGCAATAAGGGTATATGCACAAGGCCAAAACCTGCTGACCTTCACTTCCTATTTGTATTTGGATCCTGAAAGTCAAAGCATCAGCACGCTTCCCCCATTAAAGATGTTTACGATGGGACTTCAAATTACACTTTAACAAATTCAAGACAGATTATGCAAATATTCTTTAAAAATAATCGCTGCATTATATTAACATTGATCAGCACAGTCGTATTGGGATTTTCATCCTGCAAAAAGTTCCTGGATATTGACCCTCCTATAAATCAGATAACAGCAGAAACTGCATTTTCAACAGATGCCACTGCCAGTGCAGCTATTTCCGGAATTTACAGCAGGATAAGTTCTAGCGGACTAATTAAAGATATCACTCCATATACAGGGCTGTATAGTGATGAGTTAATCAATTATTCACAAGGTGTTCCGACCGAGTTTTCCATCAGCGAGCTATCACCAGCAAGTTCCCCATTTCTTAATAGCTACTGGTCGACAGGTTATCAATACATCTATGCATGCAATGCCGCCCTTGAGAAGCTAAGCGGTAACGCTAACCTAACCCCTGCTTTGCAACAAAAACTTACAGGAGAGGCTAAATTCATCCGGGCCTACATATACTTGTCGTTGAGCAATCTATTTGGAGATGTTCCACTGATTACTGCTACCGCATATGAAGAAAATAGCGTCACCCCACGAACCCCCAAGTCACAGGTCATGCAAGCTATTTTACAAGATCTTATCGAGGCGGAAGCCTTACTTCTAGACAAAATAGATGCTGAAAAAATTAGGGCAAATAAATGGGCAGCCAAAGCCTTGCTGGCCAGGGTTTATTTATATAATGGCCAATTTGCGCAGGCAGAATCATTAGCGAGCCAGGTTATTGAAAGCAATAAATTCATCCTAACAAGTGAGCCAGGCAAAGTTTTTCTAAAAAATAGCACTGAAGCCATTTTGCAATTTTATCCTACCCAGGTTAATCAGAATACCCTTGATGGGTTCACCTTTTTGCCAGCAAGTACAAATGAGACACCAAAATATTACGTTACCACCAGTTTATTAAACAGTTTTGAGCCAGGAGATTTAAGAAAAAGCCAATGGATAGGGTCCAGGCAATTCGCAGGACAAAACTACTTTTATCCTGCAAAATATAAAGTTATCAATAGCACTTTATTAACAGAATATCAGACTATTATCAGATTAGCCGAATTATATCTGGTCCGAGCAGAAGCCAGAATCCAGCAAGGCAAAATTACAGATGGCATTATGGACCTGAATATTCTACGCAGACGTGCAAGAGCATTACCTACATCTGCAATACCCTCACCATTGCCCGATTTGGATCTCGCCATGAGCAAAGCTGCAGCCATTTTGACGGTAGAAAAAGAAAGAAGAATTGAACTGATGACTGAGATGGGTCACCGCTGGACTGATATTCAAAGAACAAAACGGGCGGATGAAATCATTGGAAGCTTAAAACCCAATACATGGAAATCTTTTGCAGTATTATGGCCTATACCCTTAGAGCAATTGCGATTAAATCCATCCCTGACTCAAAATGACGGCTATACAAAATAAGATAATATGCAAAAAAAAATAATAGTCCTTTTAATAGGAATTGCCCTTAATATTTCGGCGCTTGCTCAGGTACATGAGATAGCTAATTTGAAGATTGGAGATACCATTCCAAATCTACGACTTCGCTACAGTCTTAATGGTAAGCAGCAAACCATCAGCACAAATGAGCTCCGTGGAAAATTTATAATTTTGGATTTTTGGAACATTTGGTGCTCAGTCTGTATTCAAGCAATGCCTGAAATGGCTCAGTTACAAAGACAGTTTTCTAAAGATTTTCAGATATTTACGGTAACCAACAATAGCCACCAACAAATCAATGATCAGTTTAGAAAAATAGCCGAGAGAACGAAAAGTACAGAAGCTAAGCCTGGCCTACCTCCTGATTTAGCAGCAGTGGTATCAGATACGCTTTTGCATAAGTTATTTCCACACCGGTCGGTGCCCCACCATATCTGGATAGACCGAACCGGTAAGGTAATACATATCGCAGCAGGCTATGATGCGACGGCACAAAACATGACAGATGTGATGCAGGGGAAGACGGTAGTTCTATCTGAAAAAATGGATACCGGCATATTCAATTTTAAAGTTCCCTTATTTATGGAAGGTAACGGAAGACAACTTAAAAATCTGAAATATTATTCCATGTTATACAAGGAGGCCCGTGAATATCAAAACGTAAAAATTATTCGGGATTCAGATGTAGTCAATCAAACCGCTAAATTTACCTATTACAATTTAAGTCCTCTTGAATTGTTCCGAGAAGCCACGATTGACCGTTATAATAGAACATTCTTCTCTCCAGCTAGAACCCGGATAGAGATTAAAGACTCTGTCAGATTCTACTGGCCGAAAGATCCAGGAAAGATGGGGGCGTGGAGGGCAGAAAATCTTTATTGTTATGAATTGCAGATTCCGCTAAGTAAAAAAAATCAAACTGGAGCGTTGATGTTTAAAGACCTCAATACTTACCTGCCATTTCAGGCAAAAATTGAAACGAGACCTACTAAATGTTTAACCCTTGTCAGGGTAAAGAATGATGACATTTCGTTGAAGGTAAAACAGAAGCAAGAAATAAAGAAGGAGGACGTAAAAGAAGGTCAGTTCCTGATGGAAACTGGCAATGTGAAACGACTGATTAGTTTAGGACTCAGTTCTCTCCAAACCCAGAGTAAAATGCCAATAATTGATGAAACTGAGTATTTGGGAGAATTAAGTATCTTTCTATCAAGCAGAACCGATTTGAAAACAATTCGAAGTGAGCTGAAGCGTTATGGCTTAGATCTTTTGGAGAAAACATTAGAAATAGATTTGCTCATCATCACAGATCAATAAGGTTCAGGCACGCATTGAGTAAATGCTTACCTGAAGCTAGAGGATATCCAATATGCTGCAACCTGAAGAGGATATGGAGGGACGAAATTAATAATTGGAATCCCTCAGTTCGGGTTGATAGTTTGGAACGAACAGGGTGGCTACTTCCACTTAATAGATATTTTAGAGAGCTTAGGTTAAATAGTTAATTATAGACATGAGCCGGATGGATATCCGGCCATGTTCTTTTAAGGAGTCAGTAACCAAATAATTTTGAGAAAGAGCCCTTAATTCCCCACTCGGGGTATGAACCATGACGAACTTGCTTAAAAAAACAGATAAGCATGAAAAATATTGATTTTGAAAAAGCAAGTTTTAAAGACTTCGAAAACATTGAGAGTATGGATCCCTATGGATGGGCAAAACTTTGGGGTGAATATGTGGCCGATCGGAGCAGGAACGGACAGTTCAATTATCGGCAGGAAAATCTATCGGGTTGCGGCCCAGAGATCGAACTCAACCTGCCCAGTAACCCGCACCGTAATTTTGTGAGTTTGGTGTCTAACGACTATCTGGGTTTTACCCAGCATCCAAAGGTTAAGGCTGCGGCTATTGCTTCTATTGAGAAGTATGGTTCTGGTGCCGGGGCATCTCCCGCAATAGGTGGGCATTACTTTTTTCATCAGGAAATCGAGAACAAAATTGCAAAGTTCTTTAAAAGAGATAGTGCGATCGTGTTCAGTACGGGCTATACGGCTAACAGTTCTTCTTTACAGGCTTTGCTGAAAAAGGAAGACCTTGCGATTCTGGATATGGCGGTCCATGCCAGTGTTTATGAGGGATGCCTGAATACCAATGTGAAGACTTTTTTGCATAATGATCTGGAAGCTTTGGAAAGGATATTGAAGACTTCAAAGGATAATTACCGTACAAGGATGGTGATCATTGATGGGGTGTATTCTCAGGACGGGGATTTGGCACCATTGGATAAGATCATTCAGCTGACCAAGCATTATGGTGCTTATCTTGTGGTCGATGATGCGCATGGAACAGGTGTGATCGGTGATACTGGGCGGGGTGTAATCGAACTGCATAACCTTTACAAGGAAGTGGATATTATCACCGGAACGTTCAGCAAGACCTTTGCGCATGTGGGCGGCTACTTGGTCGCGAGTCCCGAGCTGGTCGGTTTTCTGAAGTTTCAGGCAAGGCAGCACATCTTTTCGGCAACGCTGTCTCCGGCTGCGGCCTGTATTTCCAAGGCGATTGATCTGGTAGATGAAGAGCCGATATGGATGCACCGGCTGTGGGACAATATCGAATACCTGAAAACAGGGCTTGAATCCTTGGGACTGGATACGGGAATTTCCCAGTCGGCCATTATTCCTGTGAAGATCGGGGACATCAGTTTGAATGCAAAGATCTGCGGGCTGCTTTTGGAAGCTGGGATCTACGCGAACCAGATCAACTATCCGGCGGTATCAAGAAAGGATGCAAGGGTTCGGATGAGCGTGATGGCAACGCATACGCATACCCAATTGGACAAGGTGCTGAATGCATGGGAATGGGTAATTAAAAAAGTCCATCTGAATAAATAGTGTTTAGGGGATCAGGGTTTGACAAAGAAAAGGCTACATAAGGTGAGGGATGCTGACGTGACCAGGAGAAAATTCTTGGACGCGATTGGTATGATCTTGACCGAGCAGGGCTTTAATGCGATCAAGACGAACAATATTGCAAGGCTACTGGGAAAGGATAAGAACCTGATCCGTTACCACTTTGGTAGTCTAAACGGACTTTTAAAAACCTATATACAGGAAAAGGATTACTGGAAGCCGTTTTTTGAGCGCTTCCGTTTTTCCGATAATCCAGATGCCAAAGAGATCGAAGAGCTGTTTGTTGGACTGATGCAGGAAAATTTCAAGTTGTTTTCTGATAGTGCGGAGATGCAGAAGATCATCCATTGGCAGATATCGGAATCTAGTGCCTTAATGCGGAGCATTTCTGACGAAAGGGAGGTGGAAGGAGAGAAGCTGTTGAAAATGGCGACACCTTACTTCAGGGAAAGCGGCGTGAATTTCAAGGCTATTATCGCATTGCTCCTGGGAGGAAGTTATTATATGGTGATGCAGCACAAGGCAATCAATGGGGTGGTTTGTGGTATTGATATAGGTAGCGAAAAAGACAGAGCAGATGTACTGGTGGCGATAGAAAAAATAGTGGAGTGGTCATGGAAATATGCCCGGGAGAATTATGATGATAAAATACAATCTACAGAAAAAATGAACTACGAATTTGAACAACTGGAAGAACTATCGGAAATACTGCTTAAGAATGAAGGGGACAATACGGCACTGCACAAGTTGGAGAAGGAACTCAAACGGTTAGAAAGGGTATTGTTGAAACAGTTGTTAGAGCTATCCCATGAAACCCAGATCAGTAATTTCCTGCAGATCAACCTCTATCGGATGGGTGAAATATGCGATTACCATTTTGATGCGAAAAGAAAAGAGAATCCCGTGGCAGGGGCTATACTTAACTTGATGGATCACCTGACGTCACAAGTCGAGCCGTTGTTACCAGACACCTTGAGCCTTCCCAAACTTTTCTGCAAAAAACAGTCACTGATCTACAATGAGAAATGGGCTTTTCTTAAAAATTGGCTACAGAAAAAAGGGATAGATGAACAGCTTTTATTAGTAACGGGAATACCATTCGATCAGTTTACCTATGATGGAAAGATGCGCTGGCACAACTATAAGTATCTCAAGAAGTACGAAAAGGTCTTTAACGAGATCGGGGAGGAACTTCCAAGTGATAATTACGAGTTGATGCATCTATTGATAGGTCTTGGCTTTAACCATGTTAGATTTGAGAACTATAGTACCAAGTTGTTTTCTGCCATGATAGACGGCCTTGATGGAGCACAAGCCAAATCGATGCTGAAAATGGAGAGGACAAAGGTGTTCCAGGTTAACCTCCATACAAAAATGTTATATGATCAGGATCGAAAACCTGTGGACGAGGCTTTGGCAAAGTGGATTGATGCCACCATTCTGGGACTTAACGAAAGGCCGCTGGATATTCAGCTGAATCCATTGAAACTGAAAACCAGGTTAACCGCGATGCAGTTGGCACTGTTTGAAAAGACGCTATATGCACACGGTTTTTACGATGAGCCCAATCTTGATGTTTTTTCGGAAAAGATCGCGTGCAATTTTTCTACCAAGGGACAGGATGTGCTTTCGGCGCCAAGCGTAAAATCCAAGATGTATACCAAGGATGTTTCTGCGATCAGGCCTTTGGAACCGATGGTGGCTGCGGTGCTGGAAGACCTGCGCAGTTTTATGGGATAAAGAAGATTTTAGTTTAGTATAGTTTAGTTGGGGTCGGTCGGAGAAATCTGTCCGGCCTTTTTTATGGGTCGATCAGGTTTCCCATTTGTTTGGTTTCCATAAACTCCACATATTCATAGATCAGGTGCTGGTCAAAGCCGGGCAGGTTTTGCAGTTTAACCGTTCGGTGCTGTAACAGGTCTGAAAAGTTATGGAAGCCAAGGATTTCCGTAACGTTTTTGAACTCGGTACTAAGTGGGCTGTTTGCAATGGCTAGGTTAAGGATGTCGGCCTGTTCTGATTGCTTCATAAGATTTGGTTTAGGTCTGCCATCCCGAAATGCAGGTTTTCTAAAACGACATAGCGCGGGATACGAACTACACCTGTCTTAGAGGCCCGACGAAGAGCCCGAGTACAAGATAAGCCGCACCCGCGCTACAGCGCAGGCGAACAGCCTATTTTTCTCTTGTACTCTTTTGAAATTTCGTCGGTTCCTAAGACAAGTCAAATAGCTTCGCTATATAATATTTTAACTGTCGCAAATATAGGTATTCAGTCTTAAAATCGGTGTATATGTTTTATACATCCACTTTTTCCCTGGGTGGGAAATAGAGTTCTTTGGGCAAGCCTGCCGAGTGAAAGTTGTGCCAGTTAACGGGCTAGGGCGGGAGAACTTTAATTATTGGTGTAATGATACAAGAACTGAGCAGCAGGTTGCTGAAACAACTTGAAACGGAACTGGAGGAGATTTCTTTTCAGAACTTAAGCCCCATCAAAAGATTAACGGCTGCGCTGAAACCGATCAGGCAGGCTCTCAAAAAACTAAAAAGCTATCTTGAGGACCATCCCTTTTCCTCGGCGGAGCAGGAGATTAGTTTTTTTAAATATGTCAAACCGGATTTCTATCAGTGGCAGATCTATTTCAATGAGCTCTACACGATTGAAGAAAATATTCCCTTTGCCGATGCCGAGGCGCAGCGCCTGCATTTTGAAAATGAGCTCATCTATGTGCAGCGCTTTTTTAGGGAATACAATTTCCAGTACCAGTATTACAAAAGGGATGCGAGCGAGCTGGATAGCTTGTATTTTATCAGGGGTGCCGATAATGGCAGTGTACTGATGCCCAATGTCCCTGAACTGGATAGCAGCTTTTCGACCAATAGCGATTACCTTTTTTCCAAGATCAAGGCTTTTGAGATGCTGAGGGAATGGCTGAGCGAACGGATCAATCACCTGAAGAAAAATCCTTTGGTCAGTTATCAGCCGAGTTCCGATACCGATGCACTGCGCTGGACGGGGGACAGCATCAACCTTGCCGAACTCGCTTTTGGCATTCACCGAACCGGACAGCTCAACAACGGAACAGCAACGGTTGGTGCCATTTTTCGCTGGCTGGAGGACAAGCTTCAAGTCAGTATCGGCATTCCTTCCAAAAGGTTGAGCGAGATCAGGCGCAGGACTTCGATCAGTAGGACAAGATACCTGGATGAGATGATCGAAATGGTGATACAAAAACTGGACAAGGAAGATGAGTATGCTCCCGATAAAAATATAAGAAAATAATTTCGGATTGTAACTGGTTGACATATAGGGTTTGGTGAAATAAACAGCTTGGGATATACCATGATGGATCAATGAAAAATTTGAGGTCTATGAAAATTTGCTTCCAGAATCCTGACGTAATTCAGCGGCAGGAAAAACGAAATTTTATGTTACAACAATTTACATGGCAACAGTTTTTGGTTGCCACATTGGTGCTGACCCTGATCTGGTATGTGGGGGTGATCCTGCTCTTCTACCGGAAGGAATTTTTGGGCTTTTTTGGAAGTAAGACAAAGGTGGGTGCAGGTGAAAGTCTGGCGCACCGCTGGGAAAAGGGCGTTGACAAACTGGATACCCAGATCGAAGAGGAACCAGATCTGATGGGCGCTTCCAAACTTCCAGAAGGGATGAGTGTGACCACCAGCGATGCCTTTGGTTTTTCGGGTGGCGTTCCGGAAGACAGCAAAATGGAGCAGGTTGGTCTGGTGCCTGATGTGATTCAGGAGCTTAAAGCTGTGTTTGCAAAGCTGTCGGAAAGTGATGGCAACAAGCGCGATTTCATGGAGATGATGGAGGAGCTTCGGGAGAAGTTTCCAAAGCTCGCTTCCAGTCCTAGCATAGGCCGGATCAACGGCTTTATTGCTGATCATGCCCCTTTCCATCTTTCTGCCGAGGAACTCGAGGACATCTGGGGCTAACGCTCAATTTTTAATTCACTAGCTAATTTTTAATCTTAATTATTTCAACATGAAAATCCAGTTCAATAACCATAAAAAACAACTCTTCGCAAAATTCCTGCTTTTGGGAATAGTACTATGTGCATCCAATATGCTGATGACTTCGCCACTTTTTGCGCAGGACGGAAATGCGGGTATCGCCGAGGCAACCAATAAGGTAAAGGGCTATTTCGATACCGGATGTGACCTGATGTATGCCATCGGTGCAGTGGTTGGCATCATAGGGGCCATTAAGGTATTCAATAAGTGGAATGCAGGAGAGCCTGATACCAACAAAGTGGCTGCGGCATGGTTCGGTAGCTGTATCTTTTTGGTGGTAGTGGCAACTGTCCTTAAATCATTTTTTGGGATATAGTTATGGCCAGTATCTATCAGATCAATAAGGGCGTATCAAAGCCGATCGTCTTTAAGGGCTTAAAGGCGCAGTATATCGCTTATCTGGCGGTAGGACTGGTGCTACTACTGATTGCTTTTGCGGTACTGTACATTTCAGGGGTGAGCCTGTTTATCGTATTGCCGCTTATTCTCATCCTTGGAACGGTGCTTTTCCTGGCCACCTTCAGGCTTAGCCACAGGTTCGGGGAGCACGGGCTGATGAAATACCTGGCAAAAAAAGGGTTGCCAAAAAGCCTGAAGTTCCGTTCGAGGCGATTATTTACAACACTTAAACACTCAGATTATGGTAGAAGCTAAGAACATACTGCCGATCTATAAGGTGGAGCATGGCTGCATCCTTTCCATGCAGGGCGATATTACGCTGGCCTATGAAGTGACGCTCCCGGAAATCTTTACCCTATCTGATAGGGACTACGAAGCCTACCATCAGGCATGGATAAAAGCAATCAAGGTATTGCCCCAGTTCAGCATCATGCACAAACAGGACTGGTTTACCACTGGTGCATACCAAGCGGATTTCGATAGGGCAGGGGACAGTTTTTTATCAGCCTGTAGCGAGCGCTTTTTTAACCAGCGTGAATGCCTTGACCATAAATGCTATATCTTTCTGACCAAGAAACCATTGGGCAGAAAGCTTTCTTCTTCTGCCTATAGCAATATCCTGCGCAAATCAATTGTTCCCGCGCAGACGATTAACCCCTTACTTTTTAGTGATTTTTTGGACAGCGCAGGCCAGTTCGAGCGGATACTTTCCGATAGCGGATTTGTATCGCTGAAAAGGTTGACCGATGATGAATTTGCTGGAACTGCAAACAGTGCGGGGATCATCGAACGCTATGTGTTCCTTTTGGGAGCGGGTCAGATGCCAATGATCAGTGACATCCAGGTTAAAGACGGGATCAGGGTAGGGGATAAACAGGTTGAACTGTATACGCTTTCCGATGCGGAAGATATGCCAGCGTTATGTGGGAGCAGGATCAATTACGATCGGTACAGCAGTGACAGAACGAAATTCTCGATTGGTTTTGCTAGTCCCCTAGGCAGTCTTTTGAACTGCAACCATATACTGAACCAGTACATTTTTATCGAGGATGCGCAGCAGACGATCAAGCGCTTGGAAGCAAAAAAGCTCCGCCTGCAGTCCCTGTCTGGCTATTCCAGGGAAAATGCAATTTCAAGGGATGCGACCAACGATTTTCTGAACGAGGCGATTTCATCGCAGCGGATTCCTGTGAAAGCGCACTTTAATGTACTGGCATGGTCGGATGATGCGGGGAAGGTAAAGGATCTCAAAAACCTGGTAGGTTCGGCAATGGCGCAGATGGATGCCGTTGCCAAAAGAGAAACCGATGGGCAGGCGCAGATCTGGTTTGCGGGACTTCCGGGCAATGAAGCTGATTTTCCGATGAACGATACTTTTGATACGTTCGTGGAGCAGTCGGCATGTTTCTTTAACCTGGAATCCAATTACCGTTCAAGTATCAGTGCCTTTGGGATGCGCATGGGTGACAGGCTTTCGGGAAGGCCTGTCCATGTGGATATATCTGATGAGCCGATGAAACAGGGAATTACCACCAACCGCAACAAGTTTATCCTCGGGCCATCAGGCTCGGGCAAGTCCTTTTTTACCAACCACATGGTGCGCAGCTATTATGAGCAGGGTTCGCATGTGGTGCTGGTAGATGTGGGGCACAGTTACAAGGGGCTTTGCGATCTGGTAGGTGGCTATTATTTTACCTATTCGGAAAGCGATCCGATCAGGTTCAATCCGTTTTACCTGACCGATGGCGATGTACTGGATACCGAGAAAAAAGAGAGCATCAAAACCCTGCTGCTGGCATTATGGAAAAAGGATGATGAATCGTTTCGCAGGTCTGAATATGTGGCGCTTTCTAATGCGCTCACCCTGTACTATGAACATCTGTCCAAAAATACCGATCTGTTCCCTTGCTTCAATTCCTTCTACGAATTCCTGATGTCAGAATACATGCAGGTGCTGGAGAATGGCAAGGTGAAGGAAAAGGATTTTGACGTTGGCAACTTTCTATATGTGCTCAATCCGTATTACAAGGGTGGGGAATTTGATTACCTGCTCAATGCCACTGAAAACCTAGATCTGCTCCACGAAAGGTTCATTGTCTTTGAGCTGGATGCGATCAAGGATCACGCGATTCTGTTCCCTGTGGTGACGCTCATATTGATGGAAATGTTCATTTCCAAGATGCGCAAGCTGAAGGGTGTTCGCAAGGTTTTACTGATCGAAGAATGCTGGAAGGCGATTTCCAAGGACGGAATGGCGGATTACATCAAGTATGTTTTTAAGACCGTAAGAAAGTTCTTCGGGGAGGCCATTGTGGTCACGCAGGAGGTTGAGGACATCATTTCCTCGCCCATTGTCAAGCAGGCGATCATCAACAATTCAGATTGTAAGATCCTATTGGATCAGAGCAAGTACCAGAACAAGTTCGACCAGATACAGGAGCTATTGGGACTGACCGATAAGGAAAAGGCGCAGGTACTTTCGATGAACAAGGCGAATGATCCCAAACGCAAATACAAGGAGGTGTTCATCTCCCTTGGCGGTCAGCACAGCAAGGTCTATCGTACCGAGGTTTCCCCGAGTGAGTATTACGCTTATACCACAGAAGAAAGTGAAAAAATGATGGTGCAGCAATATGCCAGAAAGTATGGAAGTGTACAAAAAGGAATTGCCATGCTGGTCGCTGATCTCAACAGTAAAAACTCAAATCGTATAACCTAAACCCAAATTTTATGAAAATCCAGATCATTTTAACAGCCCTGCTGTGTATGGTACTATTCGCATGCGGCCACAAGGATAAGCAGTCATTTCTGCCTGGTACCTACGTGAACAGTTCAACTGGTAAATACAGTGTGGCTAGTGATACGCTGGTCATCGAAGCGGATGAAGCAAACAGGTTCAAGATCAATCGAAGGACAGGATTTAATCTCATCAGAAATGGGAAGAAAGGAAAGCGTGAACATGAAACCGAAAACTGGAGTGCCGTCTTTGATGAGGGTACGGGCATACTGAACGAAACCCGTAGGGGCAAGGTAATCCGGTTCTATCCCGATTCGAATGTGCTGGTGATCGGCAATAGAACCTATCAAAAAATCAATTAACCGATTATGAAACCATTATTAAAAATAGTGGGCATTTCCCTAAAGAGATGCCCGGGAGGAAATGCTATGAAAAAGTATATGGTCATCCTGCCTTTGAGCGCCATGACGCTGTTTGTCGGATTGCCCCAGGGGGCAAATGCGCAGATCGCAGTGCTGGAAGTGATCAAGGCGGGAGTTAAAAAAGTGATCAAGGCGGTAGACCTGAAGGTTCAGCGCTTGCAGAACGAAACGATCTGGCTGCAGAATGCACAAAAGGTACTGGAAAACCAGTTGTCAAAACTGAAGCTGACCGAGATTGCCGACTGGACGGAAAAGCAGAAAGAGCAGTATAGCAAGTATTACGAGGAGCTTTGGCGCATCAAGTCTGCCATTACCTATTACAAGCGGATCAAAGACCTGACCGAAAAACAGGTGGACATCGTCGATGAATACAAATGGGCATGGGGACTGTTCCAAAAGGACAAGCATTTCAAGCCCGAAGAACTGGACTATATGCAAAAGGTCTACTCTGGCATCCTGGATGAAAGCATCAAGAACCTTGACCAGATTTTTTTGGTGATCAACTCCTTTAAGACCCAGATGAGCGATGCCAAGAGACTGGAGATCATTGCCCAGGCAGCCGATGAAATGGATGCCAATTATTCGGCGCTAAAAAAGTTTAATTCCGGCAACATCGGTATCTCTATCCAGCGTTCAACCTCGCTGGATGAAACCGCTAAACTCAAAGAAATCTATGGAATCGATTAAGCTAAAGCTGGTGTTCGTATTTGCGTTGCTTGTTTTTGGGATTTCAAACGGGCACGCACAGAACTGGGACGAGATCTTCAGGCAGAAAAAGACCCAGCAGAAATACGTGTTGCAACAGATCGCTGCCCTTGAAGTCTATACCAGTTACCTGAAAAAGGGCTACGAACTGGTAAATGGCGGATTGCAGACGATCAAGGATATTTCCAACGGGGAATTTGGCCTGCACAATGCCTTTATCACTGGGCTCAAAAAAGTAAGTCCGGCCATCCGGAATGATGTTAGGGTGGTCGAGATCATCGAAATGCAGATTCGGATCGGCAGGGCATTCGGTAGCCTGAAATCAAACCCCAACCTAAGTGCTTCCAATCAGCTCTACGTCCAGAATGTGAGGGAAAACCTATGGGAAGAATCACTGAAGGATTTGGAAGAACTGCTGATGGTGGTTACCGCTGGAAAGGTGGAGATGAGCGATGATGAACGCCTCGAGAGATTGAACAAGGTCTATTTCTCCATGCGGGACAAATCTGCATTCACCCAGAATTTTCTTGCCGAGATCAACCTCTTTTCCAGGCAGAAGGAAATGGAAAGAAGATCGATTGAACAATTAAACAACAGTTATGGAATCAGGGAATAAAATCAGAAAGTGTATCTGCCTGCTATTGCTGTTCTGCGGGTTTGGGATTGCTGTTCGGGCACAGTCGCAGGAAGCACAGCAACTTCTATTGAACGTTGAAAAGCTTTCCCAGCTTAAGAATATCCTTTCGGATATGAAAAAAGGCTATCAGGTGGTTTCGGGCGGTTATAATGCGATCAGGAATATATCCCAGGGCAATTTTTCCCTGCACGAGGTTTTCTTGGACGGGCTGATGCTGGTTTCGCCGGAGATCAAAAAGTACAGGCGTGTGGCCGATATCATTTCCTATCAGAAGAACATCGTTTCGGAATACAAGTCCGCTTTCAAGCGGTTCAATGCTTCTGGGAATTTTAACATGACCGAGATCGATTACCTGGGCAGGGTCTATAAGCAACTATTCGATCAGAGTTTGGATAACCTGGATGAACTGGCAACGGTGATCACCTCGGCCAAGCTCCGTATGAGTGATGATGAACGCTTGCAGGCCATTGACCGGATCTTTCTGAATGTGCAGGATAAACTCATCTTTCTTAGGGATTTCAACAACAAGGCAACTTCACTATCCCTCGCTAGGGAAAAGCAGAAGTCCGATCTGAAACAGCGTTTGGAGCTCTACCAATAAATCATCGATATGAAAACAACAATAAAATTACTGGGGATAACCGCATTTTTGGTGCTGTTATTTCCCTTCGGCTCACAGGCGCAGGGGCTGGCCGATCAGATTGGTGGACTGCATGCGGTGCTTGAAAAAGTGTACGATGATATGATCCCGCTTTGTGCTGAAATGATTGCCGTGGCAAGGGGCATAGCTGGATTTGGCGCACTCTGGTATATTGCCAGCCGTGTTTGGCGCCAGATAGCATCCGCCGAACCCATAGATTTCTACCCCTTATTGCGCCCCTTTGCACTCGGACTTGCCATCGTCCTTTTCCCCGCCCTGCTTGGCGTGATGAACGGGGTGCTCCAGCCCACCGTTTCCGCTACTGGTGCAATGGTCAAAAATAGCGATGCCACCATCAAGGTACTTTTGAAGCGCAAGGAAGCGGAACTGAAAAAGTCTACCAAATGGAAATTGTATGTGGGGGAAGATGGTTCGGGAAACAGGGCGGAGTGGTATAAATATACCCATCCAAAAGATCCCAACGGGGATGATGAAAACTGGATGGAGGCCATAGGAAATGACATCATGTTCTGGGCAGACCGTCAGGATTACAAGATCCGCCACAGCTTTAAGCAGTTCATGAGCGAACTGTTGGAACTCATCTATCAGGCGGCTTCACTCTGTATCAACACATTGCGGACCTTCTTTTTGATCGTTCTGGCCATTCTCGGGCCCTTAGTTCTAGGCTTTGCGGTCTTTGATGGACTCCAGCATACCCTTTCCGTCTGGGTGGCAAGGTATATCAACATCTTTTTATGGCTGCCCATTGCCAATATCTTCGGGGCCATCCTTGGAAAGATACAGCAGAACATGATCAAACTGGACATTGACGAGGTTGTGCAGAATGGCGACACCATGTTTTCCAGCACCGACACCGCTTACATGATCTTTTTGATTATTGGTATAGTCGGGTATTTCTGCGTTCCGACGGTTGCCAACTATGTGGTACATGCAGGGGGAGGAAACAGCATTCTGAACAAGATCAACTCATTTACCATGGCAGGCGCAAGGGAAACCAAACAGGGAGCCAACAACAGTATCGCAGGTCTGAAATATGGTGCGGGAATGATTTCAGATTCCTTTGGCGATGGCAAACGCCAGATGGAGGGCATGGCTGAATCCTCCGGTCAGGACTATTTCAAGGACAAGATCAGCGGGAAACAATAATCTAAAACCAATTTTATGTTCACACAATTTAAAAATATAGACACTGCCTTTAAGCATATCAAGCTCTTCAGTATCTTTTTGATATTGGCCTGTATAGTGATTTCGGGATTTGCCATCTACAAAAGCTTTGATCTGGTCAAGACCATGCAATCCAAGGTGTACATTTTGGCAAACGGAAAGGCAATCGAGGCTTTCAGTACCACAAGAAAGGATAACCTGCCAGTTGAGCTGAGGGATCACATCAGAACTTTCCATTACTACTTTTTTACACTCGACCCGGACGATAAGGTGATCCAGAACCATGTGGCTACTGCACTCAACCTGGCTGATGAAAGCGCTAAAAAAGCAAATGATAATTTAAAGGAACAGGGGTATTATAACAATATCATCTCCGCCAATATTTCCCAGGAAATTGAGGTGGACAGCATATCGCTCGATATCAACCAGTATCCATTTTATTTCAAATGTTTTGCTACCCAGAAACTGGTCAGGTCGAGTTCCACCGCAACAAGGAAGCTTGTTACGCAGGGCTTTATCCGTAATGTTTCCAGGTCTGACAACAACCCGCATGGATTTTTGATCCAGCGCTGGGAAACCTTGGAAAATCAAGATCAGCCACTAAAACCTTAATCTCATGGGACTATTCAAAAAAAGAAGCCCGAGGGTTTCGCACGATACGCTTTCAAGTCACATTGCGAACTATGTGAACAGTCGGAAGAGAAAACTGGCAGATTACCTCAACATCAGAACAAGAAATGTTTCGGGTACTGCTCTGCTCTTCGGCCTGATCGTTTTCTGCGTCGCCTTTGGGAGTTATCTGATCTACCTATTGGCAAATGCATTTTGTGCATTCAATTAACACGATTATCAATCTTAAAATCAATAAAATGAGAACAAAACTTAAAAAAGACAAAAGCAGGATACTGCTTTTTATTCCCATCCTGATCATTCCCTTTATGGCATTGGGATTTTATGCTATGGGTGGCGGTAGGGTAAATGAAAAGAATTTAAAACCTTTGGCTGGCATCAATACCAATCTGCCCAATGCTTCATTTTCCACCGATACACCAAAAACAAAGGCCGATTATTACAGGCAGGCAGACCGAAATTCACCTAAAGATGAAGAAAACGGAATAGCAGCCATTGCAGGTCGGTTTGGTTTCTCCGAAGGAAAGGAAAAAGCAGCTACGGAAGATGAGCAGACCAAACAGATCAACCAGAAACTGGAAGCACTGAACAGGGAAATCAATAAGCCAGAGCCTACGTATACAAAGGCCAAAACCGAGCCTAAGGAACAATCCTCAACCATCAAGAATGATGTTGACCGCTTGGAAGCTTTGATGAAAACCATGCAGGACAACAAATCCGAAGATCCAGAAATGGTTCAGCTCAATTCGATGATACAGAATATCCTTGATATCCAGCATCCCGAACGTGTCAACCAAAGGCTTCAATTTGCACAGTCGCTCAGTCCAGACAGCCAGTTCAAGGCGACCCCAGCTGTAATCGTAGATAACCAAAAAGCGGTTCAGGGCGCAACGGTAAAGATCAGGTTGCAGGATACCTTACTTATTAACGGGGTGCTTATTCCCAAAGGGCAGGAACTCTTTGGTGCTTGCAGGATTACCAATCAGCGCCTATTGCTGGACATCAAGAATATCAGGCTTGGCACTTCCATCATTCCAGTTGACCTTTCGGTCTATAGCCTTGACGGAATGATCGGGATCGAGGCACCAGAGGCACTGCTTACTGGCGCACTAAACAATGGAACCGATGATGCGGTGCGAAGTGTTGGGTTTGGTTTTGACCAGACCGTTGCTACACAGGTTGCAGGTGCCGGAATAGATGCGGCCAGACAGCTGATCAGCAAAAAGGTAAAGCGCATTAAGGTGAAATTGAACGCAGGAAAACCGATCCTGCTTCGTAACAATAAGCAGAACACCCGTTAGATTTTGAAAAGTAAAACCACGGATTATGCCACAATTGATCAAAAACATAGAAATGGCAAGTGGGCTGATCGATCATTTAGAACAGTACAAAACGGATGGCTACCAGTGGGTAGTGTATGATACCGATAATCCAATTGCCTCAAAATATGACCTGCACTGCTTTTTGGATCAATGCGAAGCACTTGATTTCGCTAGAGAATATCAACAGATATGGAATTGGCATGAGGCTGTACCTATCGGCGACATGATCTACAATCTGAAAGAACTCGATAAACTTCTATTAAATACAGTTGACTTAGATAATAAAAATGAAACATCATTAAAAACAAGAAACGCTATGAATTTGAACAATTTGGAAGATCTCAAAGATGAGATGAAAAAACTGGGCTTCAGTGATCCGCTGATTGCCAAGATGGAGGAACATATGAAAAACGATGTCCGTGACTTTAGGCTTTATGACGAGGCAAAGGCAAGTCGAGGACAGGTAGATATTACCCTGCACTTTAAGCAGTCCGGACAGTCCGATTATTATTACCTTAATAGGTTAGAGGCGGTACATAATCAGGGCAAGCCATTGGAGGAAGGCCAAAAGTATATGGTGATCACCAAAACAGAAGAAGGAAAGAATATTGTCAAAAAATTGGAAAATGTTGCCGAGGCCATCGACTTCTTTAAACAGCAGAAAGGGAACAGCGAGCTTGCAGTAGGCAAGGATGCCGCTAACAAGTCAATGCTCGCCAATATGGAAGAGGGCAAGATCAATTATGTTTCCAGGGAGTTCAAGCGTGAATTCTATTCTCCACCATTGCCACAGACTTTCTGGCTGGATCACGGAAAAGGGTTTTCCAAGGAACAGGCTGCTAACTTGGTTCAGGGGAGATCGGTTTACCGTGATGACCTGTTGAGCAGGGAAGGTACTCCCTACAAAGCATGGATGCAACTGGACACCGAAAAAGAGCGTGACCGCCAGAATAATCTGACTTTCCGCCAGTTTACCGATGCCTACGGATATGATGTGAAAGCTCTGCTTGACAATTATAAGATCAAAGAAATGGCCGATCCCAAAAAGGCAGAGGCATTGGAAACAGCATTGATCAACGGCAACCGTCCGTTGGTAACTGTCGAAAAAGACGGACAGGAAACCAAGATGTACCTAGAGACAGCGGTACGCTACGGCAAACTGAACTTCTACGCTGAAAACGGGAAGCCTGAAAAAAGGGAGCTGTTACAGAAGGAAACGGGGCTTGAAATGAGCAATACCTTTACCAAGAAAATGGAACAGGGCAAGGACAAGGAAGTTGCGCAGGGAGGGAATGGGTGTTTAGAAAGAAATTTAAAGTGAACTAATTAATTTAATAATCATATAATCCGATTAAAAACATGGAAAAATTTGAAAAATTGAAACAGCTGATCTCGAACACTGAAAAGGATTCTGAAAAATTCTACAATGCCAACAATGCCGCTGCGGGAACCAGGGTTCGTAAAGTGATGCAGGAATTAAAAGTATTGGCAACTGGCATCAGAAAGGAGATTTCAGAGAAGAAAAATGCCAAATAATGCAAAGTGTTTATTATGTAGATCCCGTTCAATTTTGGACGGGATTTTTTATTTCATACTTTTTGAAGGGAACTATTATGCCTTGTGTAGTCAACAGATTTATTTAATGATTGCATATAACTATATTTAGCCAAATTAAATTAACCATCTTGTGCAACTACTTTACGTATACTTTAAAGAGCTAAATGGCATCCTTGAGCAGGGACTGAATTTTGGCGGAGAGTTTCTTTTTCAATATGATCCAAATACAAAAAAACTTGAGATCAAAGCTAACCCCTTTTTTATCAAAGGTTTTTTCAATGATATAAACCGCGATTACGATGTTGCGGAAATATTGAATGTTACGGCACTTATTGCCGGCAATGGAGCTGGGAAGACGTCTGTTCTCAATTTTCTAAGAAATAATCTTTCGGCTGGATGTGGTGGAATAGGCCAATCTGTACTTTTTGTATATGAAGATCAGGGGAATAAAATAATATACCACTTTGACGATATCGAAATAGTGAATAGTGACTTTTCAAACTACGGATTTCAGCTAAAAAAGCTATCCCCAGATAGAAAAGTAATCAAATCTGATAAAGCTGGTGTACCAGATTTCGAATATACAACGCCACCCAAAATACGTGACTTTGAAAGAACCGATTTTGTATTTTTTTCAAATATATTCGACGGATATTTCAGCACTGAGGTAAAGGGTACGTATGATATTTCTACCAATTATCTAATTAGACACGATCTCATTGAAGATATTGAACATAAAAGGATAAGTAGCGATACACGACATAGCGAGATACAGACCTTTATTAGACATGAAATTGATAGGCAAATCAGATTTATCAATGTATTCAAAGATAAAAATCTAGTTCCTTTCGATCTCCCTGAAATGCTGTTGGTACATGCGACAAGAGAATATGGTGAATTCCAACATTGTTTTGACTCCAATGATATGCAGGTCTTGGAAGAATATAAACTATCCTTTCTGGTCAACCAAATATTCAGTGCTGCCAAATATCAATCCAGTTCTTCAAAAGAATGGAAGCGAAAAGCTGAGATATATTTCATAACCGCCTGCATCGTGAATTTTCTTTATGAACTGGCGACTGATTATCGTAGTATTCAGACAACACTAAGGTTCGAATTTTCAAATCAGGATTTTGATAGTAAAATTGATCTACGTGAAGCCGTTATTGGATTGCTAGAAAACATCAATAAACAGGCTATGGATTTTGAAATTACCATGGACAAAAAGTTTTTCATATGGACTGGAGGAGTTAGGAATTTTATAGAGAAAATTTCGGATTTTATTGAGCCAGATTTGGTCGCAACTGGTGATGGAACATCCTTTGGTATCAATATCCAAAAAAGGCCTGCTGATTTTTTCTCTTTTAATAATATTTATATGAACTCTTTTCAACTTAAACCATACCTCAACTTTGGATGGAGACAGATGAGTACGGGGGAAATCGCATTCCTAAATATTTTCTCTAGGTTCTATAATGTTGCAGAAAGACAGCAAAAATCAAGTGGTAATCCTTTGTCAAAAAGCATCATAGTGTTGATAGACGAAGGGGAAGCCTACCTACATCCCACATGGCAAAAGAAATTCCTAAAGTTGATATTGGATTTCTTGCCAATTGTATTCAAAGATAAAGATGAGGTTAAGCGCTCTATACAGGTTATTTTTGCTACAAATTCAGCAATCCCCGCATCCGATTTGCCAAATTCAAATATTATATTTTTGGAAAAGGAGAATGGAAAAGTTATTGTACGCAATAGTTTGGAAGATAGGAAAAGAACTTTTGGCGCCAATATTAACACATTACTTGCTGATTCATTTTTCTTAAGGGATGGTACAATTGGAGATTTTGCTAAGTCAAAGATCAACCATATTATCGAACTGCTACAAGATAATCACGATGTTATTTTAAAAAACAAGGACTATCTTGAAAAATCCATAAACCTTATCGGAGAGCCGTTGATCAAAAATAAACTGGTTCAGATGTTGACGGACAGACTAACGCTTAACCTTATCGGAATGAATGATAGGATTGACCTTCTGGAAAGAGAATTGAACGAACTTAAGAAAAATCGATAATGTTCCTATTTGCGAAAGGTAAGTCCAGCGGTTTCAAGGAAATCGCTGACGAACATTTTGAAGGATTAAAAGCTGTTTGGAATCAAGCGTCGGGTAAAAACACATTTTATGCCCAGTCAATAATTCTTAGGGCAGAAAAGCATGCCAAAGGAAAAAGCAAAACATCAAATTTTTTTAAGGACTTAATTGCTGATGAATTTGCCCTGCTGAAGCGATTAATTATTGGCGAATGCGATGTTTTGCTAAAAGAAATCAAGGAATTCGAAAAAAAACAGGCTTTGAAAAGATATCCAACGGTTTGGAGAAAAAACAAAAAAGATGAAAAGGTATTGACGGCATTTGGAAAGCTTATTCAGGATGTCTTTGATTATGATGAGTTTGTAAAGAAAACCTCAAAATGGAATGCTTACGATCTAACAGAAAAACTGGATATTAAGGTTTGCGCCTATTGCAATAGAAACTACACATTTACTATAACCTTTCCGAGTAAGCTTGTTAGACCAGAACTTGACCATTTTCTTCCAAAATCAGTTTATCCATTTTTAGCTTTGTCGTTTTATAATTTGGTTCCATCTTGCCACACCTGTAATTCAAATTTGAAACACTCAAAGTCTTTTGATCATGAAAATTATATACATCCATACATATCATCGATTGATACAGGCATCAAATTTAGTCTTCGCTTAAAACATAAACTTGATAAATCCTTAGCTGACTCAAAAGACTCTTTTGGACTTGGTTTTTTTTATGGTGATCCGAATAGTTTTGAGGTGGTGGTGAAGTCAAGGAAAACAGATGTCTCTAAGGATATTGATGGAAAATTTAACTCAGAATATTTTAGAAGAGCTCTAAACAATATTAATACATTTAGGATTAGAGAACTTTACAATCAACATAAAGATATTATAACCGAAATCATAATGACTTCGATTCATTATAACGATGATTATATTGACAACTTATACGAAACGTATAAAGGTACACTTTTCAGAAGCAGAGAGGATGTACTTAGATTTGTCACCAGAAATTATACTACGTTAGAAGAAATGCCAAATCGAGCATTTTCAAAATTGACTAAAGATGTTTTCGAAGAGTTAGGTTTAAAATATTAGGTTAATTTTATCTAGCATAGTTTCTTTACCCCCCCTAATGCTCACATTTAATAAATTAAAAAACCATGACGCTACTTGAATATTTTTCCAACTTCTCTTCCATCTGGAAGATTACCATTTTTATAATACTGTTCTGCGCATGGCCCCTGAGCGCATACCTTATTTTCCATTACCATATTAATATATTTGCTCGGCTCGATATCCTTAAACTATCCCTGCTGGCATCTGCAATGACCTCTCCCTTTCTGGTCATCAATTCGGGATTGACGCTTCTACTACTGTATCCTGGAAATCCTGAGCTTCGCAAACAACGGGAAAATCTGCAGGTTATTCCTGCCACGGCTTTTATAGCGGTAACATTTACCGCAATTGTATTATCGATCGGAAGTCTTCTGGCATTCCTTAATATCAATGTAAATACGGTAACGATCACCATGGCATCAATTGAAGGAGCTTTTGTTATGATTAGCATTTATTCTGCTATTAGAGAGCGGGCATAGGCCTGGAAGGAGCATAGAATTTTACCCACAAGATTGTCGGTTATTAAAATATGCTTCTGCATAAAATTTACACTGATATTCAATTGTTTATAGAATTTTATACGTTTTTGTCCTTTTCTGGGCCGAACATTTTCTTATGTGAAATTCGATTATCTACTTGAAACTAAAGAGGTAACTATCTCTTTCACAGTGTCAATGTATTTTTCTTTGACTGCTTGGCGGCTTGGGATTTAATGTCGTTTATCACCTCGAATAAGCCCCATACATTTGCTTTCAGGCTTCATTGATCTGTTTTGCCTGTCCTTTCAGGGGCAAAAAGTGTAACTGATATTTGTAGGGATCATGAAATCAAAAGTAAAAACGAGGTATACATAATATTTAGGATATGGAAACATTCAATTCAAATTTATACACACATATTCTTCCAGTGGTGGTGACTGGAATATTGGCCATAGCGGGAATTATTATCAAAGCGATACTATCAAAAGGAGGCAATAAACTCGCTTCCCGAGAAAAGACCGAAACCATAAACCAAGATGGTTCGGTAACCAAAAGAGAAATGGAAATCTATAAATAAGATGGCTGTGAAATATGAAAGTTTAATTATAAAAAAGTGTCTCTGCAAGTCTTGGTACGTAGATAGTTATACCCCAAGCAATGCTACTGTAGTCCCGATCATATCGTATTTTTGGGGCTTATATCCGTTGACTTTCGATGCCAAAGGAATTAAGCCTGATGGAAAACCTATCTTTTTTATCACTTTTTTTTGCTAACTTGGTTATTGTAAAAGACTGATCTCGTGTTTTATACCTGATATAAACTTGACAGTTCCGCTTTTCTTGGCGCTCTATTTTATTGTTTCATCAATGCAGTAAGATTATGCTGGATTTTACTTTTAACCGCACAAGGCCGAGCGCGGCCACACTCAAAAAGATCAAGCTCAAATTAGAGGAAATACACCATCGCGAGATTTCCGAGAGCGAAGCCAATAAGGTATCGGATTTCCTATATCTAATGGCGGATATGTCGGTCGGACAGCTGCTTAAAGAGGAGAAATGGAAGAGCAAGCTGAAGGATTTCCCGAAAGGCTATGCTTTTGAAACCAAGGGCTATACTTGCAGGTTGTGCTGGGATGGTGGCTCGGATGTGGGCATGTGGTATGACCAATATGGACTAAAGTGCATGCATTGCCAAAAGGCTGTAGAATCAGGGCTGTTGCCTGGTGAACTTACAGGAGATCATGAGGGCTACTATACGGACTATGACCTCAAGTCCCTGTTCAATGTTGATGGAAAGACCCTGACCCGTTGGCTAAAGGGAGGCATCATCAAGGCGAGGAATATCCCACGGTTCGATAATCCCGGATATAGATATAAACGTCTTTTCCTGATGATCGATAATAAGGCGTTTTTACCACCAAAGGAAATGCTTAAATTTAGCGACACCGCAACCGAGGAGATAGACGGAAAAACAGTCGAACACCACCTGAAATGGTACCAGTGTTGTGATCCGTTCGAGTATCTCAAGGATTACCAGATCATGAAACATATGAGAAGGACTGACCCGAAAAATCCGCCGTTACAGCAGGAGGTCAAACGCAAGGCACCTGAGCAAAAGCTTTGTAGTCCAACTACCTTTCTCACGAGTTTTGAGAACAAATACTATCGGACAAAAAAGCGAAGGGTTAAAAGAAAAAAAACGGATTAACTACAGATATGACTATGAAAATACATCCTATTCAAGTTAGTTGATGTTTTTATTTTGGTTTTTTTACGTTCACGGGTTTGGTCATCGTCCTTCCAAACTTTTCTGTTTTTAATGTTAATCCTGGTTTTTCAGTTGATTTATCACTTGCTTTTTCAACCATCATTTTTGTTTTTTCAGTTCCCATTTTGTTTATCGTTTTTCTTAGGTTTTGGTTTTATGACCTTTGACATCGTCCGGCCTTCATTTAAAGCTTTTTTTTCTGCTGCAACTGGTCTTTCTTTTGCCATGGTTTATTTGTTTCCAGTTTGGTTGTTACCCGTGCCAGCGTTTGAACCTGATCCTTGAGTATTGCTACCGCTAGAGGCAGTTGTAGATGGAGCAATTGGCTTCATTGATGGAGACATCGTCCTACCTTTGGTGATGTCGGTGCCCTGTGTTTGTGGTTTGATTTCTTTTGACATAATTGAATCTTGTTTATTTTTTAATGTGATTTCGTTTTGTGCTTTGGCATTCAGGGCATTCATCGAACAGAATATAACCATTAGGGCGATGCCCAAAAAAAGTGAGAACGTGGTGGTCCAGTTTAATGTTCTTATGGTTGAATTGCAAGACTCGAATTTTTTCTCTGCATGATCGAATCTTTGCTGAAATGTTGCATTCTGCTCATTTGTAGGCGCTTCAGGAAGTTCACCGCATTTATCGTAAAGATCTAGGCATATCTCATGAAACCTGCTGGATAGCTGATGAGAAACGAGGTTGCCCAGCAGTGTTAATGCCAATAATCCCCAACTTATAATCAAAAACCAGATCCCTGAAGATGTCTCAACTTTGATGATCTTTTCGAGAAATGTCATAGAGAGCACCAATGTGCCCGCGGCAATGTAAACGATGTTCTTTTCATAGTCATCGTCACTCTTTTCTTTTATCTTATTGAATGCTTCGTGTTGCTTCTCTGTGAGGCCCATTGATTGAGATGTTAATATGCGAATATAACAAAAAAGTTACATAATTCAAAATTGTTGAATGGCCTATGTATTTGAGTTCGATCAGTTTCTATATTTCTCCCTGACCTTTTTTAAACTTCCGTCTTTCCGGAACTCTTTATATGTCTCAAGAGGTTTGTTTTTAAGTCTTACAATATGCTTTTGTCTTAACCATATGCATAACATCACTGTTATAGAAACTGAAATTTTTACCTCACTACTGCGGTATAATAAATCTATGATCGAGCTATAATCCATTTGGCTGCATTTTAATTATGCCGCAAATTCACAAAATACAATTTCTGTAATTTCTGAATGAAGTTTCGGAAGATACGGAAGTTAAGTTTTAGAGATTAAATGCTCGAACTGGTTTCCATAAGCCCGTTCGGCGGCTAAAGTCACACTGCTGGTTGATCTCTCCGAAATGGATAGCCCATGAAACATCTCATTTAAGAGTTCAGCCTTTTGGCTAGGTGGGATATTGCTGAATACAACCCCTTTTTTTGATAGTAGATCGAACCATAGCACAATATTGCTCTTTTTTCTTCCTCCTAATAGATAATCATTTTTGTTACCAATGATCGGGGGAGATACTTGCCTAAGTATTTCAATATATCGATCAGCATTCTCTGTGTTCTTAAATATGGAGGAGAACCTGGATTTGTTTACTTTATTTGATGTAAACCTGTTTGCATGATCTATGGCTATAATAGCTTCATTAAAGACTTGGTGTGTGAAAACACTTAATGTATTGAACTTGTGCAGTATTTCTGCTCTTTGTTCGTCAGACTTGTTTACGAATTTTGCAAAAACAGTTAGGTCAGTTGCAATATCCATTTCCATTAACTCATGTAATAAAAATACGCTTAGTTCATAGTTATTCAGTTTGGATATGATTGCCAATATCGATTGGGCTGCCGCTTTTCCATATTCGGAAAATGTGTTAATGTCTGCTGAGGTAAATACATACCCTTTCAATTGGGTCAGTTGGTCTCTGAGTTTTTTTAAGGTACGCACTAAATCTGTCTCTTCCAGCATTCTGCCAAAGTATTTAGGATCAACCGAGTTGTTGGAAAGCATTTCATTAAATTCCCGAATTATTTCATTTGCCCTGGTCTCGATTTCGGAAGGCATTACAAAGTTTGCGGCAATAATTTCCTTAGAGCATGAAGTAATCAATGGTTTTGATGATAAGCGATCTTTCTCCCACTCTTCATCGCTTATAAACTCATTAAAATACCAATGTAGCTTTGGCTTTAAAGGCAATATTTCAAACTCGCTTTTGAGCTGCTGCAGAAAGTCAACGTTTTTTTTAATGACCTCATCCCATGGAAAGTGCTTGATAGAAAGCTCATAATTAAAATCGGTTTCCACATCGATTGGCAGGGTAGAGGACTTTGCTTGCTCGACTGGGATTTGAGATTCTTTAAGGTTGAAAATGGTAGCTTCTATCTCCTCAAGAAATTCTAATTCGAGATCGATAACCCTGAGCAATTCATCCGCAATAGCCTGTGTCTCGTGTTTTTGGATTTTAAGGTCGGTTCGGAACCTTAGAAGCATTTTTTTTCTATCCTGCTCTCGGGTTTACGGCGAGCTGCTCTTTTAGCTGCTTTGTTCTAACATCGGCGATCAATGAGTAACTGGTCTGCAAAAAGTATTTTAAAATAGCCGCCAGTTTTCCCATGGAAGTCAGCTTTACAATTTTAGGTACGCTATGCTCAAGTCCAGGCTTTTACAGTTCGGCTTTCTTAAGATCATGTGCCACAAACCAGATCATTTCCAGCTCGGATAAGGAGTTTTCAATGCCCTGACTGCAGACAGAGATGTGTTTTCCGTCAAATTTAATTTTACCAAAATTATTGCAATCCAGGATGGTTCGTTCGATAATTGCTCGATTGAAGGTTTTGTGTTCGTTAGGACTTGTTTCCAAAATCCCTATAAAGGGATCTCCCAAGTCATCGGTTAAATATGGATCTTGAAAAAGATCATAAGCAATTTGCAGGATATCTGCCATTTGATCTAGTCCTCGGTATCTTAATTCCCCTTGCGTACCAATAGTCTTAAAAACAAAGGGCTTATTCTCTTGGTCATCCATGTCTAAAATTAACAATAAGCGACTTGATTCGCAAATAGTTGGCTATAACCAGAATTTCCCTGCAGGTTTACAAGGAATGCTTAGCTTTGGTTAAATTTAATGAAGATGGCATTCGATTTTGGATTTTCCCTGTATTTTCTTGACCCGCCAGAAGTGACTGCAGTTGAACAGTTTTTTGTTCAAGTCCAGGGCAAAATTAATATTTATAGGCAACATGCTGAAACCACGATCAAGCTATATCAAACAGAAGCCAATGAAAAGCTAAAAACGCAGAAGGAAGAATATAAAGTGGCGATGGAGGCGGCAGATCTTGTTTATAAAAAAGTTTACCTTGAAACCGGCGGAAGCGAGGATGATAGACGTGCTTATGCTATGCATGAATCTGGCATTCAGGAAATAGAACATCATTACACCACCGCAGATGAGAACTTGAAGGCAAGCTTTATGGAAATGGCAGATCATTATAACAAATCTTCTGTAGTGACCTTGTATGCATTACTCGAGACCGAACTTCGGCGCCTTTGTGGGCATTTACATAGTGCATTTGGCTTACGTTTTACAGTAGAGCGTTTTGAAAAAACAGATTATCTAAAAGCAATAATGGAATATATATCATTGGTTGCAGATCTGGATATCACCATTGTCGAACCAAAAATGAATAGGTTGCAGGAGCTTCAATTCCTCAGGAACAAGATCATGCATAATGGTGCAGAGTTTACGCTCGAAGCAAATCCTTGGTTAGAGGATTTGGTAAACAGTAGTAATGGAGGTCTTTTCTGGGAGCAGATCCCGGAAGAACAATTGCGTGTCCTACGTGTCCGATCGAAGTTTATCGTACCTTATTATACTATTGTAAGTGACTTTTTCTTTGATCTGTTTTCATCATTAAACCTCAAATTACAATTTACGATCCTTACCAATAGAATATCCTTTCTTTTCGGTTTTTTAACTAGAGGAGCGGTTGCGTCCTATATTTCCCATAGGGATGTTGCTAATGGAACACAGTTCATTTTTTTAATTAAATCACCAGAAGGCGATAACCCCTTCACTTTTTATTGCAAAATAACTATCACAACAGCAAGTGTTGATCAGGTTGTCATAACCAATCAATTAGATGTGATAGATAAAATGGAGAGATGGGTAGAACAAATGAACGAAAATCCAGCTGTTTTGCGCCAGGCAATAGTCGGGTATCTAAATCCGAATAAAGCACATAAGATTGAAATTATGCTTTATCCTTAAATTTAAGTTGATACAAAGCCTTTGGGCATTTACGAGAGATAATTGCGCTGTGGACTATACCTTTATCTTTCTTCACCTTTTTTACACAACCTATTCTGTTATGAACGAACTTTTTACTGAATTCGAGGGACTATTAAAAATACAGGAATTTTCTCTAAAAAAAGAGTTGAGGATGGCATATTTATGTACCTATGAAAAAATTGCGAAAGCATTGAAGGACGAGTATTCTGAAAATATTGATGATAAAGTCAATAGGTGGGTAGAGGTTACCAAATTGCAATATTTTGAGAAAGTTGCACCGATCACTTACTTCTTTCAGGCTAAGATGCTGTATAGGGACGGATTCTATGAATCATCTATCATGTTATCGCGGTCAATAAGCGAAATGGTATGCTATGAACTGTTGTCAAGATTTCCCCATCCCTTCGGTGAACTGAGCCTCATCGAAACCCCGCTTTTCAGGCTTTTTGTAGATTTTCTCGCTCTGCCGAAGAGAATAGCGAAGAAGATATTCGAGGATGATATCGTTTCCAAATTAGGCACTATGGAGGATAAGAACTTTATAAAAGGGTCTTATACCTACAAAAAAGATAGTAAAGATTATCTCTTAAAGATTGAGGTCGCAAGGGAGAAAAAAAATCAAAAGCGGTTTTTCGATCTTTTTAATATGGTAGGCTTCCAACAATCTGACACATTCAGTGACAGCACCCATAAATTGTTTCATGAACTTTATGATATCGGCAATGAATATGTGCACTCTAAAGTATCGGCTGGTTCTGCAAAAGAAGACGCATTTAAGGTTCTAATGATGTTAACACAGATTCTGTCAGATATTTTCGGTCCAACGACAGGTCTCGAAGGCAAAGTCATCAAATCAGGGTACTCCGATTTTCCAGATATCTGCAAGGGAATGAACTTTGCAATTGAGGTTGGTCCAACAGTGGAAGATGCGCAGAGGATTTATTATAATATACCAGAGCAAAGACATTTCGAATCTGCCAAAAACATGATTGGGACTTGGAATGGAAGATGGCACAACGTTAACGGCCATTCAGCCCATGGAATACTTACCTTTCAGATGGAGCCAGGAGATATGATCACCGCTTCTATAGTTTTTATAAATTCCGATGAATTTGAAAATAAAGTGCCACTGGAAATACGGTTGTTCGACGGTTACATTCATCTTATTGAGTTCGATCCTTTAACCATGCAGCATTCGAGTACAATTCACCTTTCTTTTGAACTTGAATTTTTTGAAAAAGACCTAATGCTTGGCAATAGTCTTCCCAATTCTGGGAAGGCAATTTTTGAACGTCAAGTTACTGCAGGCTAGTTAATGGATGATACTAAGGATATCTATTCTGTCGCCTGTGATGGTCGTCTACATAAATGTAAGTAATTCTGCCCTTCTTCCTGTCAGCATAAATCTATACAATATGTCCATATTTTGCCTCTGTGGTGATCATAGACACTGGTACAGAAATCTTTCTTAAAACCTTTTTTGCGAAGTTCTTCGGTTTTCACTGTAATTCTTTTCCTTCCGCTGCCCAATAGCCTCAGTTCTGCAATTGCGCAAAGCAGGTCTACGCTGTATTTTCTTGCATAGCCTTTTGCCAAATTCTTCCTAGTATAGGTCGGTATCTAGGTTTTCGCCCTACGCAGTAGGACGGCTTTTCTTTATATAGTCCGTATTATCATGGTTTTCTTTTTCTTCTTTTTTGACGGCATTCCGCCCAGCCTTTACACAATCATCATAAAAATAACAAAACTCTGGTTACGATTTTACAGGTGCATTCAAATTACCCCCAACCTTTTTGTGCCAAAATTTCTGAACAATCCATTAGCCTAGTCAAGACCAAGCCCTGCGGGTTTGCTGAAAAAAAATCTCCACACCTCGCTTCGCTCGGGTAGTATTTTTTTTCGCAAAGTCTTGCCTGCCTACTGGATTGTGGTCAGGTGATGGCATTTAACAAAAAGGCAGGAGGCCCCTGCCGACTGAATTTTAAAAGGAGAAAACCCATGCGCACAACAACAGGCAGAAGCCCACCCACCGACCCGAACAGCGAAAAGGAAATAGCATTTCGCACAAACAGAACCGCCCTATTGGCAAATCATTCAAATAATCATTAACAGAAATTTAAAAATTAGAAATCATGAAAACAGCAGTAATTGGAAGCGAAAAAGAAAACGGAGCAGTTAAGAACACATCAACCGATAAATCGGTAATCCGTCCGGCAGTACCTTCGAAAGATAATACTAATCAGGTTGACCCGGACAAGGAAAAACCAAAGGCAGAAGCGGAAACGGCAAAAACTACAGCAGTTAAAGCCGAAGAACAGCCAAAGGAAACAGCAAAGGCGGTTGCGGTAAATACAGAAGCCCCAAAGTCAGAACCTACCAAAATAGAAATCAAGGAGCAGTTAAAGGAAGAAAAACCTGCAATGAACTTGGAAGCGACCATAAAATTGGCATTGGACTTGAACCGCCGTATCAACCAAAGGGGCAAGCTTTTGGAAACAATCGGAACACTAGAAGCCTTTGAAGTGGCGCAAAAAGATGATGCAGAGGAAACCGATAGCACACATTTTCAGCGTTGTGAATTAACCATCGAAGATGATAAAGGAAGGGAATTTACGACCAAAAACCCTTTTATCATTAACGCAGTGGCAAAGATGGTCAATACACTTTGCGTAGATAAGTTGGCAGAAATCGAGGGCGAAATCTTTATTCCTGTTAAATAAATGATCGAACGCCCTGCCTATTGGGTGGGGCGTTTGTAATTATTCCACTAATCCTAAAAATCATGTTCGAGGCATTTATAGAATTCTTAGACCAGTTATACTGGACTGGCTACGGGTTGGAATTCGAGGAGGAAAACCCGAAAGCATTTTACCAACAGTTAGACAAGTTCAAAAAAATTCATACCCAAAAAAGATGAAATACGAAACCCTATTTATTATGGTTCGTGTGGCAGTCCATGCCGACCATACCCAGTTATCAGATATTGTAAACGAGATAGAAACCCAATCAAAATTAACCCTTAGCGATACCGCTAACATCAATATTCTGGAAACTGAAATTTTATTATCAAGAGTTAGAAACCCTAAAAACATTTATCATGGCACACAACCTAAATTATAACAGCAAGACCGAGAAGCACAGCTTTTTTTCGGTCAAAGAAAAAGCCTGGCATGGATTGGGTACAATCATAGAAAATTACCCGACAAGCGCAGAAGCGATAAAATATGCAGGTTTAGATTATACCGTTGAGAAACGTAACCTGTTTACCTATGGCGACGATACCACGCCTGAAACCGAGGACCACGATATTGTAATGGAATGGCGTGTAGATGTGCCTAACCATTATGCAACGGTTAGAACTGATACTAACGAGGTTTTGGGCGTAGTTGGCAGGGATTACCACGTTGTTCAGAACATAGATGCATTTTCGTTTTTCGATAGTATTGTAGGCGGAAAAGATGGCATTAAGTACGAAACAGCGGGAGCATTGGGAAAGGGAGAACGCATTTTTATAACTGCAAAACTGCCCGAGTATATCAAAGTAGGCAGGAACGATCTAATTGAGCAGTTTTTGTTTTTAACCACTTCGCATGATGGCTTTGGAAGCATTACCGCATCATTTACCCCAATTCGGATTTGTTGCCAAAACACATTGAATGCCGCCTTGAGAAATCAGAGCAACGCGGTTAAAATACGCCACACCGCAAGCGCACACGACAGGCTGAAAGAAGCGCATAAATTACTAGGAATTACCAATCTATTGGCTAAAGAAATGGAGGGAGTTTTTAACCAATGGTCTAAAGTAAGGATTACCGACAAACAAGTTAAAAAACTGGTACAGATTGCAATGGCACCGAATAAGGAAACGTTGCAGAATTTGCAAACAGGAAAACAGGACGAGTTTTCTAGTGTGTTTACCAATATGGTAGATAATATTTTGGAGTATACCGCCACAAACCCTACCCAACAAATGGAAACCACAAAGGGAAGTTTATTTGGTGCTTACAATGCGGTTACAGGTTATTTTCAGAATGTGAAAAGTTACAAAGACACCGAAACAAAGTTCAAATCTATTATGACAGGAAACGCATTAAGCAGGGCGCAAGCCACATTTGATTTATGCAATGATTTTGCAATAGTTGGCGTGAATGCGTTGAATTAACGGCAATTCCTAACATGGCAAGGGCTACCTGATATTTCAAAAATATCGGGCGGCCCTTGCGGGCATTAAGTACTTTCTATTGATAAAAAGTTATAGAAAGTGTTTCCTATATTTCCTCTATAAATAACTAGGCAATAAGAATTACCTTCCCGGTACTATCGGGCAATAATAAATAAAAATTTCCTCTACGAGCTCTATGTCTCAAACGCAATTTCTTGCCAGGAACACACTTGTATTTTCATGCCAGTTTGAAAAACGGGGTCAGCGCCACCACAAATATAAGGGCCTTAGCGTGTTCTTTATCCAGCAGCCCTACGCAGCTAATGCCTTATAGGGCTGCTTTTTGGCTAATATATTCCAGATGACCACTAATAGCTTTCTCGCATTGGCAACTAAGGCCTTATTGTGGTTCATTCTTTTCTTTAAAGTATTGTACTTTATAAAAAAGGTGCTCTCTTTTGTCCTACTTGCTCCCCATGCACATTGCACCAACATAATCCTTAGGTGCTTGTTTCCGTGGAGTGTCTTTCGGCCTTTTATCTTTCCTGCACTTTGGTCGTTTCTGGGTCTCAGTCCCGCCCATCCAACCAGATTCGATGCAGTCTGAAACGCTTCCATATCCACACCAATTTCGGCAATTATGCTCGCAGCACTATGTTCTTTGATTCCCGGGATGCCTTGTAGAAGTTCAAGTTCTTCTTTAAAGTAATTGCCGCAAAGGTCTAAAAGTTTATCCTTGCACGCGGTCAACTGCTGCTGATAGAATTCAGCTTCACTAAGAGACATTCCTAAAAGCTCCATATCGCTTGCCGATAGTATTCCGGTGAGGGCGTCTTTTATAGTTTGTTCTCCATGCTTGTTTTTGGTACGGCTATGTACCAACCTTGTCAGTTCAATGGGGTCGGTTTGCCCCATGGAAAGGGCCTTAACTACCTTTCGCATTGATTTTCCACCTATATCCGACACATAATTGCTCAGACGTATGTTACACCGTTGTAGGATCAGGTCAATAGATTGGTCGGCACGTTGCAGGTTCCGGTTCAGATAGGCGATCCTACGGTTATACCCGCGAAGTTCCTGGATACGGTTCTCGGGGATAAAACTTCCCTTGATCAGCCCCTTCTGTAGCACTGTGGCTATCCATTGGGCATCTTTAACATCCGTTTTTCTACCTGGCAACTGCCTGATAAAATAAGGATTGACCAGCTTTACATCAAACTCGGTATCCAACACACGCCAAATCGGAACCCAATAAATGCTCTTGCTTTCCAGGGCAACCTCATCAACATGGTAGCTTAAAAGTGTATCCCGAAGCCGATCAAGTTCGGGGGTCAATGTCCCGAATACTTCCTCTATTTTCTCTCCTGTTTCTATTAGTATGCACATAAAAACACTATCTTTATGTACATCAAGGCCGCAATATCTTTTCATACTTCTTTGTTTTTTAGTCCATTATAAAGATAGTAAGGATGGATCGAGTTGGCCTTGATTTTTATTGAACGCGATTATAATTACGTTTTTTATGTAAGTTTGATAAAGAGTTAAATTGATCGTAGGTAAGGGAAGCTCGGACTTCATACCTCATATATAGTTTACTATAGACTGGAAATGATATGCCCCGTATTTATTTGGATTCAAACGTATTCAGTAATCTTAGGGAGCCAAAAGACCCTGCACACCAATTGCTAAAAGAGCGTTTGGAGAGTTTTAAGGGGAATATAACTTTGTTCTTTTCCCATGCACATATTCGTGATAAGAAAAGAGATACCACACATATGAAGTTTGAAGACTTCAGGTTCATGGAGACACTCGTCCGAGATAACTATCTTTCTTACCATGCCATAAATCAGTGTTCATCTTACTATTTGGCGACACCAAAAATGGTTTTTGATGATGAAGTGGATGAATCACTTGACGAACTGTTGAATTTTTTTGAGCCATCAGATGATGATAACGCTCAGATAGCAGCTTTCAAAAACCATCTTTCGACTGCTTTAGATATGACTGAAATACAGGTAGAGCAAAACATGTTAGATGCCGGAGTTGAAAAGGAACTGATAGGACAAATTTTTAACGGTAAAGACGGTAACCCATCATTATTGGATATTACTAAAGGTGTGACAAACCTCACCAAAGAAATCATTAGTGATGGGTTGACGTATAAAAATCTGCGCAATCTTATTGAAACTGGTTTAGGCAGCCAACTGGGTGAAGTAAAACAAGATAAATTCGGCTTGAATGATGCTTTTAAGAACTCCTTTTTTCAGAAAACGTTTGTGGATTTTATCAAGGATTCGATTTATATCAAGGATAAAAGCAGGATACCGTATTATGATTTTTACATGCTATCCTATCAAGCACTTGATATGCTTGGAATCAGCAAGGATAAAATTGGAAAGAAGAATAGGTATGCAAACTTATTGAACGACGCACTTCATTCTTACTATGCCAGATATTGTGATGTGCTTGTAACTAATGATAAAGGCCTTCGAGAAAAATCATCGATTCTTTACAGCATGTACGATGTGGCTACACATATAGTAACAGTAGATGAATTCAACGAATTGATTCAGGATATTGGAATGGATACTGATACCAATCACGACTACTTTTTCAAGAAAATCATTTATGATTTAGGGAATGCTGAACGGAAGCTCCTTTCGAAATTAGACTCGGGAACTGAGATATTTCGATTGGAACAGATTTCTTGTTTTTTCAATTTCTTTGACGTTTTTCTTGTTGAAGTTAATGAACAAAGTGATAGATACATTCTATGCAAGAGTGACACATCCTACTTGTCAGAGCCAAATTTTAGGGAAATGGGAAAGATAATCGATCGACTAATCAATATTTTTGGAACTGACATCTACGGGCAAGCTCTTTTCAATTTTGAAAATGAAACGGCTTCTGACCATACGATCTATAGGCAGTGGCAGCTGGAGAATATTTCTGTTCGGCTGGGACAGGAACCCCTAACCGAAAAATTTTCGCTTGTGATTACATTGTCATGAGAATGTGCTGGTCTTTTAGAAAAGAGCGGTTCACATCAACTAAATTGAAGTTGTTGATGGTTTGACGGGACTGTATGTTGCCAATCTCATTACCGATAGAAAAACAAGGATTGCCTTATTTATGGTATAATCGTGGGGTTTGTAAAAGGAATGCGCTACATTATTTCTAATGTTATAGCCTTTACTGGTAAACACATATTGGAATAAATTGATGTCGTCCTTCGTGAAAATCGTCTCAATGGCACTGCTCCTTAAAAGATCATCCAATAGTAAATCTGTGGTGTTTCCGTTTTTGTCTACTTTGCTGATAACTCCGTCGGTCAATCCTGCCATGTCTCTTAAAATCCCTTCGAACTTGAGGGACAAAAAGTCAATGGTAAATCGCCAATCTGGCCTTTTTTGCGCCATTAGCAGTTGGCATTGTTTAAAGAAATCCCTGAGGCCAATATCTATCATTTGCATCCATTTATAACTGAAATCCTTACCGTTGCGAGTGATGGTCATTTCTTGGCCAAAGTAGGTACTGCCCAATAGAAATTTTTCGGCTTTGGCGTACGACAATTTTCTGTTGAGAATGCTAGTCAATATAATATCCGTAGTGAAGGCTACTGTTCGGGAAACACACTCTGAATACATGTTAAACAGGAGATGCTCCAGCTTATCCACATGTTGACTGTTGTTGTTGAGGTCGCTTACCATGGTGTTGAAGAAGTCCATGGATTTTTTTTCTTCCTCTTTATTTTGCATGCTTTTCTCCCGATAATCATCCAACAATTGATGAGAAATAAAGAGGAGGTTTGCTCCTGAAATCAGCTCTGCGAATATGACCTTACCGGGTGAGCTGACGATACCATAAAATAATTGCTGTATAGCCTTGTTTCGTTCTTCATGGTTTTTTACCTCCACTTGCGTGGTGATTTTTAAGAATCGGCAATATTTTTTATTTGCATTGTAGGCTGCTATGGCCTGCTTTTGTTTTTCAAGGTTCTTTGCATGCTTATAGTATTGTATAATTTTAATGTAAGTGCTGTTGTTTTGGTGGGGGACAATAATGTTCTCGATGTTGTCCTCTATAGGTTTTATTTGTTTATATTCATTATCGCCCAACAGTTCATTAAGCGTTCTTTGTTTATCACCATTCTGAAGCTTAGTGGCGACTTGTAATCCCAATTCAAGGTTTATTTCAATGAACCTATGTTCAGTTTCCTGCGCTGCCAGCCCCTGGCAGAGCGCAGGAATGTATTCCAATTCAGCCATCTTGTATAACTTGCTTCCGATCATTGACATGATGATCCAGGTTTTTAATCTTGGGTAGATATCCTTTGCGTTGAGGTACTGGTGAATCTGCGTTTTTAGTTCATTAATCTCGTAATTTAGGGTGGTGGAGAGTTGAATGATTACGTCCAGAATGCCCTTGAATTCTACATGTATATCCGACTGCATATCGCTTTTCAAGCTTCCAGCGAGAGCGAGCTGATATTGGTTGATAGCTTGGTGTCCATGCAGATGATTTGTTTCCAAGCAGTACAAAAAATGCAGATATTTTGCTTTGAGTAAGTTGTTTTTAGTGGTAGCCAGTCGTTGGAAAAGGTAGTTTCTGGTTTGAGGTTTTTGCTCAGCAAACACTTCGGTAATATGATCTGGACTAATTTTGCAAAGGGCGTTATGCTCCACAGATAACATCTGTTTTAGCTCTAGACTAGAGTGCTCCCAGTTAAAATCTGTAAGTGGTATATATTCGCTAACCTTACTTGCGGTTTCCAGTTGCAAGTAATATTTATTGATTAGTTTTTGTTCTTCTGATGAAAGCATTGCTCAACAAGTTAGGTTTTGTCGAGGGCAATTTAATTATTATGTACTTAGGGATTTCAAGAAATTTAGATTCCACGACATAGGGCATAATTAGGAGTTGCTAGAAAATTAATATTTGCTAATCTGGAATATCATCGAAATAGTGTTGATACAATCAATCTGATACAACCAGCGATTGCAAGGCATGTGATGAGGTTTGGCTAAATTTTCGTACTTTGAGTTGAAAACAAATCAAAAATTTAAAGGTAGCCTAATATCCAAAAGTCAAGATGAAACGATTAATACCGGTTCTCAACTACAGCACCTTCTATCCAGGTCATCAACCTCCAAAAGAACCATTGGAGATACTCAAAGACTATGATTTTGAAATATTGATCTTAACTATGGTAGGACTTAGGAACTCTTTGGATAGGAATAGATATCAACACCAAAAAGATGGGGCCGTAGAAAAGATTATCGGAAATCTTCCACCCGAGAAGGCAAGAAGACTCAAAGTATTTCTCAATAGCGGACACAGGTTTACGTTCGTTCAATCCGCAGTGATCGATAGGATTGTGCTGGATTTATTTAGAGGTCTAAAGGACAACTATATTACCAGGAATCTTGATGACGGGCAGTACGAGCAGCGCATATTTGATGTATTGCTCAGTTATAATGAGCACTATTACAATAATGGGATATTGGACAGATCTTTCACGGACCATGAACTGATGTGGACACTGGTGATGATGCAGGGAGTAAGCCGTGTATCCAAAATAGATTTTGTCCGTACTGGCTTGATCAAGCATCTCTTGATGTTGGATTTCTTGCAAAAATCTCTAGGCACTGGTTTCATAGCGTTACAAAAAAGCTTTAGGGAAAGGACAGGTCTTGCAACCATTTATTTCTTCATCATGTCCCTAAGGCACATCTTCGATTTTTTGGAAAGGAGCGGGGCATTGGTCCCACAGCTTCAAAAGCAGGATCCCTCGCTGTCATATCTGGAACCAATGGAACTACTGATTAATAAAAAGGTGGCGAGCGAAGAGAATTTCAATATGGGAATGATGCTGTCAAAGCCGTTCTTTGAAACCTCATCCGGTACCATATATGTCATCGACCATCGTAACTTTTCCCTGATGTCCGAACGAGCGTTTATGCATCTGCTGTTTTATAAGACCAATTATCAGAAACTAGCAGGTTTCAAGGATATGAACGGACTGCTGGCCCATTTTGGCAAGAAGTACTATGAAGAGTTTCTAATGGGAACTCTATTGAAGCAGATGGAGAAGCCGGGAGTTAGACTGCTGGCCTCTGACGATATTTATTTGGCTGATTTTACCCTTATTGTTAACGAAACGGATGTTTTTGTCTTCGAGGTAAAATCGGTGGCCCAGCACTATCGTATTTTTGATGAACAAAGTGCCGATGAACTCCGACGCCACGTCGATACAAATTACGTGGACGGCAAAAAGGGGGTATCACAGCTAGAGAGGTATATAGCTTACATCAATCAAGACGATAAAAAGCTGTTGCAGATCCGTAATACTTCAAATAAAATCAATATCTATCCGGTGATTGTCTGCACCGATCCGAAGGCGGCGACATATGGGATCAATGATTATGTCGGCCAAAAGGCAAATGTGGTATTTTCAAAGTTCGAGGCTGATTTCAAAAAGATAATGCCGCTAACGATGATCCAGGCGGATTTCTTCGTGGATAATATTTCGCTATTATCCAAGGACAAGACAATGTTTAAAAAGCTTATCAAGGGGTACCACTATTTCCTGAAGCGTGAAAAGCAACGGTATAAAAAAGTCGGTACTCCTCAGAACCTGATCAGATCGATGACCAGCTTTGATCAGTATGCTATTGAAAAATTTGGGGCATTCACTCTGCCCCAAGAGCAGATCTATTATCACCTAAAAGATGTTTTTCAACTTAATATTTCTGATTAAGATTTATTTAAACTAACCGTAATAGTTAGTGTACGGTCGCACTCATTTTAAGGCTTTCCCTCTCATTATAAATCTTCTGCTTTAATTATACCAAAATGAAATCCTTTCTTATTCCCATTGTTATATTGTATCAATGAACTAGGCGGCAAAATACCAAGTCCATTTAAAGGTGACGCATTACCATATTGTTCAATATAATGTGCAGCGGAATCTTCACTCCAGATGCAAGGCAACAGGTGAAAGCATTTTTTTATATCTTCTGAAAGCCCATTCGTTTTATCATCATATTTTTGCTGCAGTCTAAGATTAACAAATTCCGTGAAGCCTTCAAGGCTCTCAACTTTTGAAGCATCAATGTGAATATTTACCACTTCAACATAACTTTTTAGTGATCCGCCATTCTTAACCAATGTAAAATCTGTTTTCTTTCCATTGCCTAAGGGTTCCTCAATTTCAACGAGTGTATATGCTCCGCTTTCAATTAATTTGTTGGCAGTTAAAATTTCTGAAAACCCATTTAAGTAGGTCGGGTTGGGCTTGCGCTGCTCATCAATATCAAATTCTGAAAACAATCTTTTAAATAAACCCACGGTTCTGGTTTTTAAGTGGCTTGGCACAAATTCGTGAAGAGTTTTAATTTGCTTATCGATGAATTCCAGGAAGGAAATAAATAATTGATCACCCTCAGATGCTTTGCCTAACAATACAGGGAGGCTGTTTTCAATTTTTATTTTGCCTTCAGTTTTTATTTTATCACTGGCATTCTCCAGTTTCAAACTAAATTTCTTGGCAATTTCAAGCCAAAATGATTCATTTTCCTTTAATAGATCATAAAGAAATGGGCAAAATGTACTTGTCCAATCTTTCAAATTCTGCTTTATGTTGTTCACTTTCTGATCGTTTTTATAGGTTGTTATTTTATGCTTAATCTTCAGTAAAATATCTTTCAATTTTCTTTACTTCTTTTATTTGTTCTTTAATGTGACTATCAATAACACCTTTGCTAATTAAATATTCCTTATGCATACTAATATATTTTTTGAATCCTAATCCAAGCTTAAAAGCTTCAGCAAGGGCAAGCTGAGCTCTTTCGACATCGAATGCATGTGACGCAAAAATTTTATCTGACTCTCCGTAAGACGTGGCAATTAGTTTTTTTAACTCGTTTAAGTTTTTCATGATATGGTTTATTGAACTTTTGATTTTTTTTTTTCTTATTTATCTTGTGGGTTTTAGTTGTTTTCTTTTTGATCGGTCGGAGTGGCTGCCTCTAACTGTGTTTTCAAAAAGTCAATCAATCGTACCGTATCTCTTGCAACGTATTGCCAAGAAATAGTTTCCTGGTAGCCAAATTCATTCCCGCCATGATACGCTAAAAGAAGGTCTGATAGATCCTTGTTATTGTTCAAATACCTTTCTAAAAGGTATGCAGCATGAGATAATTTTGAAGTTTCTCGATCCCGGATCGACTTATTCTTTCCATTTCGGGCTAAATGATCACTTAGATCTCTACTCAGTCCTCCTAAATACTCTATATGCTTCTCTAAATTCTCCATTATTATTATCGTTTTTTTGAAATTTATTAACCAAAAATTTTAAATCCATCTAAAAGTATGAACATGGCCGGGATTTATCCTCATAATGTATTCATCTTCACCGATAAACTCATCTAAAAGTCTTTCAGAAAATCCCCACCCTCCATCATTCTGTGCTTTTATCAACACATCCCTCAAAGGAAAAAATGTGTGCTTGTAGGAACCGGCTTTATAGTATTGAGCTTCAAAATCCAGCAACTCCTTAGTATCACAAATTAATAGCGCACCTTTGCCATTACCAAATCTTCTCGCGCATTCTAACCGCCCTGTAAAACTTGCGATCTTACCATTGACGTTTTTTCTGCTGCATGATCGGAACAGAATTGGTCTCGATGGAGGAAGGTGATTCTTCAAAACTAAATCCCAAACGTCAAAAAATGCTTTTCGTTTTTCGTCGGGACCTGTTCTTAACCAATTTATAATAAATGTTCTGGTCTCGCTTGTTATAGCTATACTATTCTGCAAGATGTCGATAAGATTGTTCGCAATGCTCGCTTTCTCTTTTTGTGACAGTCTATAATCAAATCTATTTTCCATTATTTCCCATTCCTATATTTTTCGTCAAAAAAATATTTTTTTAAATATCCGATTTTGCCACAATAAGAACAAAATTGAAATTTTAGTTATCTCAATTTAGTATAAATCAGACTTTTGCCATGAATTTCAAATATGGCTTGCGCACTTCAAATTCTTACTTAAGACGAATCCTAATGGTGTGAGTTCAATGTGGAAACAATTTTTGATTTATTTTTTTCGAAATAACTAAGTTTGGATTGAACCAAAAATACCTGAAATGCTAAATTTTGATTCAGGTGTTCTAAATCTGTTAAACTGAACCATGCGCTGGATTACCGCTTTACACCTTACTCAACTTGCTGCGCAAAGGCGCACTGAGGAGCTTTTGCCAGAGATCATCAGAAAGTTGATCATCGCTTCCTGCGAAGATTTTCCCAAATTGGATCTACCGGTAGGGGACAGTGTTTCCAAGCCGGGTTGGGATGGAGCCTGTATGGTTTCCAAAGCAGGCCCAATGGTTCCTAAAGGGAAGTCCCTTTGGGAAATGGGAAGGAATAAAAATTATGCTAAGAAATTTCAGGAAGATTTTGATAAGCGGGATAATACGACCAGATCGGAGGTAAAAAGGCGTTCTACCTTTGTTTTTGTAACTCCATGGAAGTGGAGCCGACCAGACAAGGAAGACTTTCTGGCGGAAGTTAAAAATAAATCTGTGTGGAAGGATGTGCTTATCTATGATGCGGACAGTATTGAACTTTGGCTGGAGCGGTGTCCTGCCGTGGCCATCTGGCTTGCTCGCGAATTGGAACTGTTTACCGCCGAGGTGATTAGTGTCCATGCATACTGGAAAGACTTTGTCAGGTTAAGAGATCATGTTTTTGATAAAGAACTGGTCTTATCAGGGCGCGATCAGCAACAGGTTCAGGTGAAGGCATTTTTTGAAGGGCAACCCGATTATATTGAGTTACAGGCTTCTTCAAAGGCAGAAGGCGCTATTTTTACGATTGCCAGCATGCTAAAAGCTAAAACGCCTGAAGCAGAGTCCTTTCTATCAAAAGCAGTGATCGTGGAGGATAAACGGTCGCTGAAACAGGTACTATCTTTGCACAAGGGGCTTTACGTTATTTTTTTGGATGCTGAATCAGAAGTGGATTTTTCGGGATCTGTAAACGGTAATCATGTGATCTCAATCGTTAATTTCATGTTCCGCTTGGGCAATTCGGGTATTTCGCTTCCGGTCCCAAGATTGAGTGCTTTTTCACAAGGCATTGAAAAGCTCGGATATACCCACCAGGAAACTTATGTGCTTGCCGCAAAGTGCGGCAGGAGCATTACCGTACTCCGTCGCATGCTAACGGATAGAGCTGGTCGGACGAGCTGGTCATTGGCTACTTCAGTTGTCGAGCTTTTGCCCTTGTTTTTTGTGCAGCGACTTGATGATGAGTTTTCCGGGGATAGAGAGATCATTGGAAAGCTGTTTCCTGGAGGGTATGAACAGTATAAAGTAGTAATGAAGCGTTGGAGTCTGCTGGAAGACAGGCCGGTTTCACAGACAATGAACCATTGGCAGATTGTCTCCGCTTACGATTTGCTTTTTGTGCTGGGCAAATATATTACCGAGGAGGACCTTGAACTTTTTGCTTCGGTTGTAAAGGAAGTTACCCAAGAAATCAATCCGGCGCTGGAACTGGAACGTAAACAGCGTTTCGCTGCGGCTTTATATGATAAGAAAAGCAGATATTCTTCCCGGCTTCAAAAAGGGATGATGGAAACCTTTGCGCTGATTGCCGTCAATGGCAAAGAAGCGGGCATACACACTTCCTTTGAGCTTGCTGGCTGGGCCGATCGGGTGGTAGGTGAGCTGTTGGAAAGTCCTGAGCTTGAACACTGGCAGACCATCGAAAGCAGGATTGATCTGCTGGCAGAGGCTTCGCCGACTGCCTTTTTGAAGGCGGTGGAAGCTATGGTCAAAAATCACCCAGAGCGGGTCACCGAACTCTTTAACGACAGTGACTTTGACTTTTTCTCCCCGATCTATTTTACCCATATTTTATATGCTCTGGAGTCCATTGCCTGGGATCCACGTTTCTTGGGTAGGGTGAGTTTGTTAATGGCGGACCTGTGTAGGTTGGACAAGGGGAAGGCAACTTCTAATCGGGCATTTGCCAGCTTAAAAGCGGTGTTTTTATGGTGGATGCCCCAGACCTATGCGAGCATTGAACAGCGCAAACAGGTGCTTAAGACGCTGATGGCCAAGAAACCTGAACTTGCTATGCGTTTATTGAAGCATTTGAGCCCCCATGTCAGCAATATCGGACATTATAGCCGCAAACCGAACTGGAGGCTGCGGGATGAGTTCGAACAGCGGGTAAAAAATGCTGCTTACTTAGAAGGCCTCGATTTTACCTGTATTGCTTTGATTGAACTTGCGGGCACAGATCCCATACGTTGGAAGACAGTGCTGAAACTGGCTGATGACTACACCGGGGATATGCGCACCAGGATATTGGATGCGGGGCTTTTGGTAGACTTTGACGCTGAAGGTAAGGAGGAATTGCGTAGATCACTCAAGGAAATGATTGGTATGCACTCCGAATCTACAGGAAGAACCGCATGGAACCTGAACAAATCTGATCTTCAAAAATTAACACTCATCTATGAAGGGCTGATCAGCAACGATGTGGAGCGGTATGGATGGTATTTTGATGTAGAAGCGTTGGAAAGCAGGCGGACTACTAAAATGAGCTACGATAAGATTGCTGAACTTTCTCGCAAAAAGCGAAAAGAAGCAATGAAACTGATGCTGGCCTCTGCTGGTCTCGATGAAATACTGAAAATGGCCAGGGGTGCAAAGTACCCTTATTATGTAGGGATCGCCCTCTCGGGAATAGAGGGATTAGATGAAAATCTGGTCTTTGCCAATCTGAAAGAGGGTGCAAACTTGGAAAGTGTGTTCAAAGGCTATGTTATGGAATCTCACCAACACTTCGGGCTTGCTTGGGTGACCGACCGGATCGCAAAGTATCAACGGTTTTATCCGGCTGAACTATTGGTACATTTTTATCTTTCGATAGAAGCCAGTGTCGAACTCTGGTCGCATTTGGATCAAGGTACTCAGCAAATGAAGGACCTATATTGGACGAAGGTCAATCGAAAGTACCATCCATGGTTCCATAAAGATCATCACGAATCTTTCGTGGCTTACTTGGCTAAATATGGCCGGTTCGCAACCGCGATCAACAGTATCCATGATGTGGGCAGGGTAAGTCCTCCACTGCTGACCGAGGTTATGCAGGGTTATATGTCCAAGAGGAACACCGATGATGGGGTAAAGATCCATTCTGGTTCCTACATTTTTGGTAAGATCATGGAAAGGCTGATCGAAAGCGAAACTGATAGACAGGTGCTTGCCGGATTGCAATGGCAATATTTTCAGGCACTGGTTCAGGAAAACAATCCCAAACTGGTAACAGTACTCTATGATGAACTCAACAACAATCCCGACCAATTTGCCCAATTGGTCTATTTTAAGTGGAAACCTGATGAGGGTGATTTTGAGGAGGATTTTGGTACGGCGGGAAGTGATAGTGTTATGGGCAGAGGACAAAATGCCAATGAGGTCCTTGAGAAGTGGCAAAGACTTCCAGGTATGGAAGAGGATGGAAGTTGTGACTTTGAAGTCCTGAAGAATTACTTTACACAGGCATTAGTTTGCTGTGAGGAAAAGAACAGACGAAAGCGAGGGATGTACGAACTGGGAGAACGGTTGGGCAGGGGAAAGTTTGCGACCCCAGAATGGCCACATCCCCAGGTTTGTGAGATCATCGATTTTTATGATGATGAGGAATTATCCAGAGGTTTTTATTTCGGGTATTCCAATCGGGGTGGCATTAGGGTCACCAGTGGAGGTTATGACAAGCTTTTGGCGGCAAAGAAAATCGCATATCTGAGACAGACAGCTGAGCGCCTATCCTTAGATTTTCCGGTGACAGCAAAAGTGGTTCATCAACTTGCCGAGTCCAAGGTTTCTTGGGATGCCTATGAGGCCAAGCGGGCTGCACAGGATGATGATTAATAACAAAGGAATGAATATATCCAGAAATAGTTTATGTCCATGTGGAAGTGGTAAGAAATACAAGCGCTGTTGCTCATTGGTAGATAAACACCATCCATCACAGCCTATAAAGAAGGTAGATAGGCCGTTCTACAGTCTTGGACAAATGCAAGCACTGAGCAGGTTAGCAGCGTTGCAATTGTTTCCCGAGAATGGTGCGCATCTGGTGGGTCTTCAGGAAATGGCTTTTAAACTCTTGAAAGATAGGAATAGCAGCAACGAGCAAAGTTATGGCCGTTTTTTGACCTATTTGTTCTGGAACAGGTATGTCTATGGCAGAAAACTAAACCGACCGGATATCCATTCTACCAACATCACTGGCATGATGGGCAACATTACGGCATTACCTGGGATATTCAAGGGGGGCGGGCTACTGTTACAGGCAATGATCAATATATTGTTTCTGGACCAGCGTAACCAATTTGTTGAGGGTTTTCATAAAATGGCTTATGCAGCAACATTTATGGTGCTAAAAATAGCAGGTCATCTAGCCAAAGAAAACCACATTATCCCCTTTGATCCGACCTTTGTCGAGCTGGATGTAGTATTTGTTCCTGAAGAGACAAGGCTCAATCTTGGTGCTGAAAGCTGCTTTTTAAATCGAGAGGCTATCGAAACTTCACTCAGCTCCAGGGGAGTTCCCGCAGAAGTGATCGATGAATTCCTTATTTCACCAGAGAATGTGAGCGGAGGGTTTTGCGACCAAGATTTGATGCTTTACCGACCGTTGTTAGATCTAGGGGGTGCTTTGCTGGTGCACTCTCCGGTAAATCTGGTCAGCGCACTCTATTATTATCTGTGGAAGCTTGCGGTAGAACAAGACTGTGCGGATCAGTTGAACCAACTTTATCAACGGGAATGCCTTTTGATGGTTAAGCGGGGTATTTTTCACTTGGGTTGGAAAAGAGTAGACCAGTCTTTTATCGATGTTCAAATGGAGCATGTACTAATCTTTTCTATGGATAGCGATAAACTTGCTGTCGTGCTGTATTTTCCCGATGAGATAACCGCCCAAAATTTTTCCAAAGATGACCCGATGGAAAGACTTGGGGATTTGGGCATCGGAGCACAGGTCAAGGAACGAATGGAAAGGGTGAATGGCTTGCTTGATTCTTCTCCATTTGCCCTTCACACGCGAATGTTTATAGCCGTTATGGGCAACTCGGGTAGGGAGGGAAAAGCGGTGGTTGATGTGCCTGAACAGCCTTTCCTGATGTTCAGTCTTAATGACTGGATGGTTCTTTGCCATGGAGGGAAGGATTACCACGGGTTGACTTTGTGGTATTTTTACCAGGCCAGGGATAAGTTTCTTTTGCAGTACGATATGGAGGGGGTATCCGTGCTTGAACTTTTTGTTCTGTATCTGGAGCATCAAGAATCGTTTTATCTATCCAATGAGGGGGTTGAACATTACGTGATCGACCCCGCCCTTGCCGATAGCTTTTTGAAAGCGGCAGAGAAAAAGATGGCTTCTACTGTACTCCCTTATCGAGATCTATCATATTCGGGAACGAATTTTCTACCAGTGATGTTACTTGATGATTACGATAAGGTATATGTCGGAGATCCTGCAACTGGCGTGTCCCATCATTTGGCCATTAGAGAGTTTCCCCAGACGATTTGGTTCAAGCCTAGTAATGAAAAAACTTATCATGCTTATGGTGATGGCGACAAGGTTTTTTTTCAGGAACTGATGAAAATGATAGCTTACTGGTTTAATCAGGTCAAATCAGATTTGGAGCCTATTCTCCAGGGACTGAAAACAGAGGTTATAGATGTACAGGTCAGCATCAATGATCCTGAAAGGTTTTTTAATCCTATTACCGAAGCTTTCGATTTTGGCGAAAACCACCAGCCGGTACTTATCACGTTAAATGATACAGGCTTGTCAATGAGCTTTAGTAGTGCTTTCGCTGAGCTTTTAGACTTTTCGGATAACCGCGGGGAGAGATATTTTGTGAATCAACTCTTAGCGGTTTTTAACCTCATCGCCCGTCAGTGCAATTCAAAGATAGAGCTGGATGCCGAGCAAGTGGTTGATCGTGTAGCCCCGTTGGGCAGGAAGAAAAAGCTGACCATTCTCAATGCAGTGACCGATGTCCGTTTGTTGGGGAACCTTTTGGGAAACGCAAAATACCTAAGTTCATATCAGAGTAATCTGATACTTGATGGGCTCACCGATAGTCTGGAACCCGGTTTTTTGGCAGCGCTCCCCCAATTGACAGACAAAGAGGAGAAAGTCAAATTTTTATCAGGTCTTGTGTTCAAAACGCTAATTCCCAAGCTCCGCGCATGCTTATCGGGAATCGATAGCGAGGTGTTGCTTTACAAATTAATGGGTAGGTATGAAGCGATTGTGAACCGTAAAAAAAACCAAGAAATGCGAGTGCCAACAGTTAAATATTGTTATCCAGAACATTATGAAACTTTCATCGAAAAAGTTCGGGATCGGAACATGGAAATCGCAGAATCTTCACTGGCCTATCGTTGCCTGATCGAGTTCATTAGTGCTGAACAGCAGAACGGACAGCAATTGGTATCTGAATCATTGGTTGATGAACTGTTAGCTATCATGAGCACTATTATAGGACTTGGTATTGTCAGCGACGAGCTTTATTTTGATCTGTCTAGGGATAACCTGGCGGTGCTTTCTTCAGGTAGGATTGGGTTTCAACACCAATTTCGCGATACGATTGTTCAACCATACAGGAACGAATATCTGGACCGACAGGTCAAGCTGTTTCATGAAGACTTTGACGATTTTTTTGATCAGGCAAACTTTGAGCAAAGTACAGATAGCATTGACCGGCTTGCTATGATTAATAAAGGTTTTGAGCAGGCGTATGGGTTTAGTTTCGAACAGCTCATCTATTTTTTGGTCGATCTTTCTAAGGCAGGCTTTGAATTAAAGGTTCCAATTGGGCGTATTTCAAGAAATGAACTAATTGACGTTTCTATGCGTCATCAGGAAGGTCTTAGCCAAGTTCAGGCTAACTCCATCGTTGATTTACTTAGTTCGGTAGATCGGGGAAATGCACTGAAAGTTCCCAAAGGCATGGATAATTATGAGGCATCGCCCTGGCGTTATAACCGAATGCTTTCCTACTTAAGCAGACCTCTTATCGTCATTAAACCGGCCAGCCTTTTAGATGAAACATTTATCTATTTTGGCTGTAGGCATCTGATGGATGTTGCTGAAAATATGGAGAGATTAGTGATGGAAGGCAGAATGAGGGATCCTAAGCTCAGGTATTTAAATGCAACTTTGTTAGATAAAAAGGGAGCTCTATACAATAGCTTCATTGCGGAGTGGTTCAGGAAAAATTCTACATTCCTGGTTTTCCCTGAAGTTGCACTTCCAGGTACCTTAGGTGATGTAGATGTGTTGGCAATCGATCAAGCACAAATGAGACTTTATTTAATTGAAGCAAAAAATATATCAGCATCTAAATCTGCAAAAGAGATGGCAGAGGAAAGAGACCGCTTTTTAGTTGGGAATGAAAAAGAGAAAGCCTGGATGGCAAAGCACGTGCTACGGTTCCAATCCCTAAGAAAAGATATTTCGATCCTCGAAGTCAGGGTAAAAATGAAATTGGAGGGCTATCATATTATACCTTTTTTTATAACATCCCAATCTATGATCATTCCTCATCTTTTAAACTCAGATCAATTCGATCCTAAATTCAATATGCCAATCATTTCATTTTCTACTCTTGAAAGTGAAGGGATATCGTGTTTAGATGACATGGCTTATTCTGCCAAAGGCTAACCTACGAAGAGGTGTATTTCAGTGAAAGTTTAGTTGAGCGAGTTCTTTTTGTCGAGCTCGGTCAATTTTGCAACCAGTTTTTGGAAAGAATTCCCTGGCTGTCCTTTGAAGGCGTACACGAAGAAAATCTCGATGTCTAGTTCTCTGCACTTTTCGACAATAATTGGGTTGGGCATAAAACGGCTGACCAAAATCGATTTCGACACTAGACCCCCATAACTTTGCTTTATAATCTTCATCTTATTGATGTCCTCCTGTTTGATGGTTCCAGATTTACATTCTACGAAAATTAATTTGTTGTTGGAATTGATTAGTATATCAATTTCGTTTTAGCTGACACTTGATCTGAAGTGGCGGTTAATTCGAATTTGAGCAGTATCTCATCTAATTTATCCCACTTTGCAATTGCTTGTGCAACGATCAACTCCCACCAGCCTGCGTTGAAGAACAAATCACAAATTTTTGATGATCTGAATGTTTGTATCAATTTTTCTTTCACGAAAATTTCCAGCTTTGACTGATCCCATTTGCAACGAACATCATTGGGAACCTGTTCCTCACCGCTAAGGGGTACATTGTCAAAAATATATTTTTTTCTGAAGTGATTAGCTATTGTTGTGTACTTGTTTCCTGTGTTTGCAAAAATCTCTATCTCTCTGGCAGTTTTAAAATCCTGTTCAATAAAATCATTTAGCGTTTTTGAAGTATACTGTTGATGTCCACTTATTCTCAGGAATTCGTCAGTCGTGATTCTGCACTCGATCGGTCTCTTCGAATAGCTTGGCAGAGAAAGAAGCGTGTTGTCCTGGTTGATGTAAAAACCTGTTAATCCCCGTTCCATTAGCACCGAATGGATAGCCAATACCATGATCTTAGTTCCTCCAGTGAAGTTGATCGAAACCTCGTCCTGATCTTCAATCTTATCTAATATTTTTTCGCAGGTAGTCTTTACTGAATCGAAATCATAGGCATTGCAATTGTGTTCAACTGTAGGAACCCCTTTTATGACAGACATCAGGTGTTTTAGCCCTTTTTTTGAATCCTTGGATACAATGTAGTGTACCTTGTCTGGAGTAAATTCCTTAAATCCGAGATAAATTGGGAGCAGTTGGCCCCCGACTAGCGCAATTTGGTGTTTCATTTTTGAAAGAGCTCTGGTTGGTTTTTAAATGGGTCGTATACGATATTTAGTATTTCGGAACCTGGTAAAGGTTTCCGAAGGTCCTTTATATATTCCTTGAAATCTACATAGAGTATTTTGCAGCCATAATCTTTGCCAAAGATCGCTGCCGATGCAACCATCGATTTTTTACCCCCGGTGATATCTAGTACGATTTGAGATGTCGGGTTCAATATCAGTTGTTCTTTGAGTGCTTTATATATTTGGTCAAAATTATCTTCTTGAAGATAGACAGTCTCGTAGTCTGAGCCCAGGTATTTTTCGAGATAGTCGGCACCTTCATTTTTTTTATTGGTGGTGAAAATGACCTGAACGTCCGGTTCAATAGCCTTAGCTGTTAATATAATTGGTTCTGGTGAGTATCCTAGTATTGAAAACAATACACCTCCTTTGGGAAGCAAATGTTCATTTGAAGCTTTAAATACATCTATCACTGAGGCAAAAAGCTTCTCAAAATAAATTTCCTGGGCTTTGTCGAACCTGCCTGATCGAGATAATTCTAGCCATTCGTTTAAATAGGGGATCGTTTGGTTCATTAGTTTTGTTGAATTTTAAGGTTAACATATTTCAGGATATATTTTTCAATATCGTACCTCATTTTTTCTTTGCCCAATAGATGAAAGTGCCCCTGATCGTAATGGCATTTGAATAACTTATTGCCTATAATCAAAAACTTATGGTCTTTATGGTGGCCATAGAGTATGGGCGAATCGGCTAGTGCCGAACCTTTTATCGAAAGCCCCGGAGCAATGCTTATGCTGAGCTGTTCGGGAAATTTAGGTGGCATGATCTCTTTCTTTTTTTCATAACGACTAAATGTATCAAACAGCATCCTGCGTGTTGGAGTGGGCAAATAAACGTAATCGGATATTTCCATCAGGTATTTGTTAAATTCCAAAAATGTCGCTCGTTGTTTATCTGATAGTAAGCATCCAACCTCAAAACCGTTTATCAGTCCGTGGTTGCCATCGATATTTGCAGTAAAGATCATTCCGGTTTTTTCGTTAATAATCCCTTTGGAATGATTGAAGATGTCCGCGTAAATCTTGCAGCCGGCGCTCCTCAACACTTCTGTTCCTTCCAGATGATCGGTCCGATAATTCATACCACGGCAAAATACATAGATTTCCACCTGCCGATCAATGGCTCTAACGATGGCAGATCTAAATTCGGGAATCTTTTCGAGTCCCACAATACTATATGTCGACAGGTAGATGTATTTTTCCGCTGAGTCAATTATATCTAAGATTTCCCTATAGAGATTGTGCGTAAGCTGTTCATAGGTAAACCTTAACAGGCATTTTTCTGTTTTCGGAAGTTGCTCTGGCAAAATGCTGATGTTGGCCTGTCCGACAAAGTTTTTTCTTTTTCCAGCGGATGTAAAGCGGATGTATTTGGTACCGTGCTGGAAAATTACGTCAAAAAGTAAATCTAAATTTTCGGCATAAGGCCTGGCAAGGTAAACCCCACTTTCTGTGTTTTGGACCATTGAAGGTGTGGTCAAGTTTGCACTGGTGATAAAGGCGTTGTTCCGATCCGCTATGATGAATTTAGCATGTGCAGTTGTTGCTGCTCTAACATGGACGCCGTTATCATAAAGCGTTTTAATAAAATACATGTGAGTAGATGCCGGATTTTCTTTCAGCTCTTCTTCAGTGATAAAGCTGGACAGGTCGGAAGTGTTTTGTAGTTTGCTGTCATCTAGCTGAGTCAGTATGAATATGGCAACTTTATGCGATTTGGCCTTCTCCATCAACGCATTGAAGATATCTTTATCCGTAATGATGAAACTGCAGATTTTAAGTACGTACTTGCTCTGATCTATTAATTTCAATATCTGTCTTTTGATACCTTCATTGTTTACCTGGGTTAGAAACAACTCAGAGCTTTCTTTAAATGGGGCGAAGGCCATTTGATTTTCATTGGTGATGAAGGATCCGCCGATGAAGGTGTCATGTTCGTTTATGATTTTGTCCATTATGTTGTCTTTGCCATGAAACATTCAATATCTATTTTTTCGAGAAGGTCAGTTTCCCCGACCGCAGTGAGCATTTCCCTGAAATTGTCTTTATACGCTGGATAGGTCTCCGTAAACCATATATGGGTCAACAATGATTTTTTGTTTTCCTTGATCAGCTTTTTGAATTTAAGAACCTGTTGCACAAAATCATCTGTCGTTTTAAAATAGAGATATACTAAAAATACGTTCCGGTCGATATTTCCGATGTAGTAATCTCTTTGTCTGATTAGGTTTTCAATTAGACGGCCTCTATCTGAAGAACTCATCAGCATTTCTTTGGTCAGGCTGATTTCAATGTTGCTCTCTTCATTGACCACGCTCTCTGGGGATACATCCTTAATTTTAAAAATATCGGTAATGACCCGCATTAAATCCTCACTACTAAAAGAAAAGCACTTATTTTTTGAATTTTTATACCGGTCAATCTCTCCCCAGTTGGATGTGATGATAGGCTTTGGCTGTTTGTCGGTATCTTCCCGCATTGCGGGAATGGTTATTTTAAATTCCAGATTTTGGATCTTGTCATTCATGCCATTTTCAAAAATCCTGATGTTCTTTTTGATGGTCTCATAGTAGGTAAGCCCTTCAGCAAGAGAAAAATAGGCAAAACCGTCAATAATCTCTTTTGTTAACTCCCCATTGATGAAACTGACTGCCACCAGCACTTGGAAAGTTTGTTTGGTAAATGAAGAATCTTCAATGGAAACCAGTCCCGTTGGTATATTATATTCATCACGCTCATCCAATGGAATACCAAAAATCTTTTCAGTAATTAAATCTTTGTCGGGCGGTGTGTGGACAATATCAGGTCCGAATGGCCGACTTGTTCTTGTTTCCCCGTCGGATCCGGTAAAATAGCGTACATCGTTTTCACTGATCAGCTTGGACCGATAGAAGGTATAAAAGACCTTCGGTAATGGTGCCAGCGAAACTCCGTCAAGGTAAAAATCAAATGTTCTGGAATACTGGCGTTCTCTGATCTTGTCGTCAAATACCGCCCTTCCACCATCGGTGAGCTGATATCCATCCTCGATTTTTTTGATGAGACCGTCCCTTAACAAGACCTGAATTCTAATTTCAACAAATGTTTTAGAAGTTCCGATTAGGCTTCCTATTTGGAAGGGGGTAAATGAATGATTTTTCTTGTAAAAATCGCAAATCACGCGGTCGACGTTTTCTAGTGCATCAGGAGTGACGTCACTAATGTTTGCATGGATACAGTAAATTGGATATTGTATGCAAAAAATGCCTTTCAGTTGGCCACCTTGTGCCTGGAAGTGCTGATATAGACGCTCGAAATCTAAACTAAATAAACCCATTGCTATATTTTAAATCCCAATTGTCTTTTTCCATAATCTATAGTAGCAAGCTTCACCTGGATATCATCGCCAACTACAGGACGCGCGCGGCCGCTGAATTGTTTTTGATTGATGGAACCGGATAGTCCTGCATTCGTACGCAGAATGAATCCATGGGGTGTAACTGACTGAATTTTGGCTTCCATTTGGTCTCCAATCTTATATGCTGCAACCTTTTCACGCCAGGTTTCCGGCTCTACTTTTACAGTAACCTTTTTAAACTTCTCATCGATTTCAACAATGCTGATATTTATTTGCTGACCTGCATTCAAGTTTTTGTAGTAGGGATTTAATAATTTTTGTTGATGACTATATGGTGCAAGGCATAAGAATTCATCGACAACTATAAACCTGCCATATTCTTTCTTATCCTTGGTAACGGCCAATTTTCCTACCGTACCTCGCATTTTTTTGCCTATAAAAATCGAACTAGTGAAATTCGTGAATGAGCTTTTGCCGAGAAAATCAGCTACACTGTAGAAATTTCCAATATCTTCCTGCTTACTGAGTTTAATCAGATTTGTAAATAACTGTGTATAGTTGAAAAGTCCATCGTAATGTGATTTTCGGTCCGCAAGGGACACAGCATTGCCAATCAGTATTAACTTTTTCTTAGCTCTGCTGAAAGCTACATTGAGTCTTCGCGCATCATCCAAAAAGCCAACTTTTGTGAACTTTTTTCGCCCTTTAACAGTTGGTGCAACGGCATGGTTCGCAGCTCTTGTAAAGCTAAAAATGATGATGTCATACTCTTTTCCCTGAAAGGAATCCAAGGTAGAAACATCTATGTTTTTTAGCTTGCAATTAGTTGAGTTGTTGATATGGCTGATAATAGTTGCTACCTGCGATTTATAGGGAGCTATAATCGCGATTTCACTCTGGGCAACATTATGGTTGAACAATGCTGGCAATATATATTCAGAAATTGTCTCAGCTTCGATTTTGTTTTTAACTGAGCTTCCGTCTTTTTGCTCATAGGGATTCTTCGAATTGGACGTATCAAAAAATACAATTTCTTTATCAAATGGAGAGGGAAGATCCAATCGGTTAAGGTGGGTGCGACTTCCCATATTGACCTTTCCCTCATAGAAGGATTCAGAGATAAACCTGCCAATATTGGGATGCATCCTATGTTGGTAATTTAAGAGTTCCAGATTCTCTTTGGGAAAGGAATCGCTATGGATGCGATTGATGATGAATTCAAAAAAGGAAGTTTTCAATGCATGCAAGATTTCCTCTTGTGTATACTCCTGGCCGTACGGGGATTTTGGAAAGCTCTCCGGATCAGTCTCATCAATTAGAGTGCTGTCCATATAGGGTGGGAGTTGCATTTGGTCTCCGACCAAAATGACCTTTTTCCCAAGCTCCATGGCAACCAGGCTTTCCGCTATGTTAGCCTTGCCGGCTTCATCAATGATCACTGTGTCGAACTTGAAAGCGGAATCTTTGAAAACGCGGTCTGTCTTGATGCCGATACAAGTTGCAAAAACCACATCTACGGAATTGTACAACATTGGCTTGAGTAATACCTCATATTCGTTTTCAATAGAATCAATCCAATCGCGCATTGTCGTTATGGCCAGTTTTGTGTCTTCCTGAGCCAGATCTTTGATTCCGTCGCGCAGCACAAAATGTTTCTGGCTGTAAATGTCCTTGAGTTTCCCGTAATCGCCCGATAACTCCTTGACCTTTTGACTGAAATCGTTCAATAGCCTCTCTGCTGCATTGCCCTTTAATTTTGCTTCCAGCATTAGCTCGGCTAATACGACTTGATTGTCTAGAAACATTTTGAAGTCGGATTTATATTCTTCGACCAAGTGGTCAATATTGTATTTAATCAGATCTTTATCGATCCTTTCCGGATTTCCAACACGCAGGAGTGTAAGATTGGGTACCTTGGATATTTTTTCCAGCACATTGTCTACTGCGACATGGTTTTGCCCAGCAACCAGAATTTTTTCGTTTTTTTTGGTCAGCTGCTCGATAATTTCCGCAATGACTGTAGTCTTTCCAGTACCGGGAGGACCCTGAACCAAGAAGATATTTTCATTGCCCACTGCTTTTATCACCGCCTTGACCTGATTGTTGTCCGGTTGTTCTTTCTCCGTTCTGACCAAATCCTGGTTATTAAATTGGATCTTTGCTATTTGAGGGGTCCGAACTTTTTCGGGCCTAACAAGCAGGGACTCGATATGGTCGATTTTGATTTTCTTTTCCAGGAAGTCCTGAATAATTTCCCTCTGCAGAGTCAGCTGTTTTTTCGATATCCTTTTTTCGATGTAGAAACCGTTTTTGAGTACATTTACCAAAATGTCTTTAAAAAATGTGATACGATAACCATCTGTATCGGCCACGAGGTTTCCGTCACTCAGTTTCACCAGTTCCTCCTCAGTGCCCCTTTTTAAAGATGGCTGTTTCATTTTTATGGTAACCACGGTGTCACCGTCGAATTCAAGCGCGTCTCCAATATTACCGGAGATCCGTATAGCAATACCACCAGATGCACTCGGTACCTGAGTGTAACTATCTACAAAAATGTTGACTTCCTTTTGGTCATCCAGCATCCTGATTTGGTATTCCAGGAACTTGTCAATGATCCCTAAAGTTCGTCCCTCTTGACGTAATATTTCTCCAGAATCTTTCTTTAGTCTGTTTATCGTGAAAAAACACTCGCTCTTCAAGGCCAAGTAATTAAAGATTTTCTTCTGGGAAGTTTCCAGAGGTAAGTTGCTGAATGGCCCAAATACAACCACTGCCGATGCGTATAGGAAGGAGCCAGATTTGGAAACCGACTTCTTTTTTTCGGCGGTTCCAGCGAAATGTTGTCCAATACTAAAGTTTCGTATGACAAATCGCACTTCGGAGGCATCCTTTGAAATCAGAATATTCCCATGGAAGTTGATTTGATCATTGTAAAGGGAAAAATCATACGAGAGATCTGGCTTGGTCTGATCCTTTTTAAATTGGTTTAACTTGAACCAGTAGTGCTGAGCGGAAAGCATGTCAAGCACTTTCTTCTCACTATCGGCGTTGAATGTCTCTTCCGGGAAAAAGTACGGTATGGCCTGTTGCTTGAACACATTTTCGTAGGCCGGGCTGTTAAGTTCAAATTGAATGTAAAGAGGATCCTCGGTAAAAATCTCTTTAGAGAAGATCTTGGGATCAAGATCAAATCCCCGTTTTATCAAGTCGTGATCAGCATTGGACCCGTTGCTTCCCAGAACGGATCTGTTGAAAGAATGATAAGAGAGCAGATCATCTTCAATAAAGTTAAAATCCGATTTGTATTCGACAGGTAGGTCGACGATAAGCTCTGTTGAATTGGTGCCTATGAAAGACAGCAAATTGGCGTGGTCCAGTTTGGAGTTGACGCGAACCCTGATCATCTGTTGATCGTGCTGTTCTGGTGTACCAGTTAGCAGTCCATATAATCCATCCTGGGTTTTAACCAAGACTGACGCATTGAGCTGAGCAATAGGCTTGACTGTAAATTCATCTCCCCTGAAGATTCTCGACCAGGTAGTACTATCTGACTGATGAGGCGTTAGATGCTTTTGGCTTAATTTGATTTGCCTGGTCTGGATATCGACATCAATAATAACGGTCTGTATTTTCTGCCCAATTGCGTACTGCTCGAATATTGCTTCTCCTTCCGGGAGGCACCATGAAATATCCAGTACAGACAGCCGACCGCTGAAAGTTTCGTCAAAACTGGTAACAATCTGTGAAGGTGTGATGATGTTAGTGATCTGGGTTTCTATAACTGTTCCAATGCTATAAAGCTCTAAGAAAGATTCCCGTTGTAGTGATAATTCAGTCGATATGTCCAAAATTCGTTGGTTGGGGCGTAAATTCGGCTCGCATATCCTTTATGTTGAATGCCTCACGTGACGGGATCAGCATACATTTCTTTAAAGATATTTGATCATTAGCTAAAATAATATTTTTTGAGTGTATTGCAATTATTAAACATACTATTTATGTTGATTGATGAAATTAAGCGTGAAAAAACATTAAAAAGTTGTTAAACTCGCGGATTTGGCTTGATTTGGTTCAAGTGGTGCTTCGTGAATAATCAATGCCTAAAACCACCGATAAAATAGTTCAAATTTTCATTTTATCTACTACAAGTCTAGCAATAGGTAATTTCTGATATTTGCCAACTTTTTTGTTCTAATATAATCTTCTCAAGGTCTCCTTCATGAAAATCTTAATAATTTTTATGCACTTTTTATATGAAACCTTTTCTTTCCAAATCCTCGATTATAGGCTCAATAAGCAATAAAAAGCGATTTAAATGTTCAAAGTATTCCTGCTGATCGGTACAACCGTACTTTGAACAACTCAAAGTACGGTTTTTTTATGCCAAATCGCTGTTTTTAGTTATTCTCACCTTGTTCAAAGTATTCCTGCTCATGGTCAGTCTGGTAAAGGTGGAAGAGGAGATTAGCTTAGAACTAATTTTTCATCGCTATCCTTTAGCTTGGGCTGTTCTATTGTGGAGATATACTGCCTTAATTAAATATCGCCTTTTTTCGATAGTTTCACCACAGCATTAGCATTTTAATCGCCTCTTCAACGACTGGATTTGCCTATTCAACGAAATTTCCATGATCTTTATCAGATTCTTATTGACCTTTAGATATGAATTAAGAGCAATACAGCTTAAAATTAGAAATTTTAAAAGATGAAAACCAATATTGGAATTACCGAAAAACACACAGATGCAGTTGCTGTAGAATTGGCAAAATTACTAGCCGATGAGTTTGTATTGTACACCAAAACCAGAAATGCACACTGGAATGTAACTGGTGATAACTTCCACGCCAACCATATCTTCTTCGAAAGTCAATACAAACAATTGGATGAACTAATTGACAGTGTGGCAGAGCGCATGCGAAAAATTGGTCATTTTGCACCTGCAACAATGAAAAATTACCTAGAGCTTACTCACCTAGCCGAATACAGCGAAAGAACAAATGATGGCTTAGGTTTTATGAAAGACCTTTTAAAAGATCACGAAAGTATAATCGAATTTTTACGTGGCAATATTGTTCCTTTTGCAGAAAAATACAAAGATTATGGCTCTAGCGATTTTATTACAGGCCTAATGGAAACACATGAAGAAATGGCATGGATGATCCGCTCTTACTTTAGGTAATTTAAAATCGGGGGCTTCAAATTAAAATTAGAGTAATTATATTTGATGTAAATCATAAATAACAATCTCCATGAAAGCTCTAATTGTTGATGACAATGATATCGCCAGAACAACTTTGGCCCATTTGGCAAAACAAATTCCAAATCTTATCGTCGAAAACGAATACGCCAATGCGATAGAAGCTTATCATCATTTACAGGCCAATCAAATAGATTTGATATTTCTGGATATTGAAATGCCCGAGATGACAGGAATTGAACTCACGAAAAATATTTTGGGTAAGGAAACCATCATCATTTTTACCTCTTCCAACAAAGAATATGCATTGGAAGCATTTGAACTGAACATTGCCGATTATTTGCTTAAACCTTTTACACCTGCCAGATTTTTGCAGGCAGTAAGCAAGGCACAGGCCATATTCGATAGTAAAAAGGAAAAGGTACACTATGAGAAAGATGAGTTTTTATTCGTAAGGGATTCTAATGTTACCAGGCGATTAAAATTGGATGATATTTTTTATGCTGAAGCCATGGGTGATTACGTAAAGTTTTACACCAAAGAGAAAATGTTTGCCATACACGGAACGATGAAAGCTGCAGAAGAACGTTTGCTTAGAATGGATTTTATCAGAGTTCATCGCTCTTACATTGTTTCGGTTAACAAAATCGATACACTGCAGGATGGCGGAATAATAATCGATGGAAAATTTATTCCCGTTGCCGATGCTTACCGAAAAGCACTCAATGCAAGAATGAATGTTTTTTAAGCATTCTTAGCTTTTCATGCAAGATCATTTGGGCATAAGCAATCATAATCATTAATTTATAATCTATATTATGATCAACATTACTACACTGATGGGCAATAAACGTTTCTCTTATTTGATTGTGCTTACATTCATTGCTGATTCGATATTGTTGATCGCGCTACAGATCAATTCAGCTAAAAATACCAAAGAATTGATCCAAAATAACAATACGCTTTTACACGAACTGCGGTCCAGTAATCATTTGAGAGAAATAGATCGTGATATTTTGGGGGTAGAAAGTAGGATCAGGGCATCTATTGCTACAAACGATACCACACATCTTGAAGGCATAGACCAAAAAATCAATCAGATCGAAAACTTTCTGGATTCTCTTTCGAGAGATAATGCTGATGTTAACGAAGAAAAACTGATCCATCGGCTAAGTGTACTTGCGCTCGATAAAAAAGTTGTGAAAGAAAAGCTCTTGCATCGCTATCATGCTTTGGGAAATATGGACGATCAAAGTTCTATCGCCAATCCACGTGCAAGAAATATTTCGAACGAAATTACTTCCATTACTGCGAAAATCTATAAAAGTCGCCAATTGCACATGGTCGAGCTGAGTAAAAGGAGTGAGGAAATGGGCGAAAAATCAAGACAATATGATATTTACTTATTGGTTTTGCTTGTTTTGAGTGGTGCAGTTATTGGCTTTCATATCATCCGTCAGTTTCGTAGGCAACATCTATTAATCAAGGAATTGGGTGTTGCTGAAAAGAAAGCATCAGTGGCTGCACAAACCAAAGAAAATTTTTTGGCTAATATGAGTCACGAGATACGAACGCCATTAAGTGGTATTTTAGGCTTTACCAACTTATTGCAAAAAAGGCCTTTAGATGCAACTGCTATAGAATTCGTTTCTTCTATTCAACAGTCGGGAGAAAATTTGATGGCCATTATTAACGACATACTGGATCTTTCAAAAATTGAAGCCGGTATGATGCGCATCACACCAGGAAATTTTAGCATTAATGGATTAATAAATTCTGTGGAAACACTTTTTTTAGCACAGGTAAAAGAAAAAGGCTTAATCCTATCCAGCAAAGTAGATGCTTCAATTCAAGATACGTTAACCGGCGATGCCACAAGACTTACACAGATTTTGGTTAACCTGATTGGTAACGCCATCAAATTTACCCAGCATGGCGAAATTAATATCGAGGTTTATCAAAAAGAACGAATAGAAAATAAAGTAACGGTTGGTTTTAAGATTTCTGACACAGGAATAGGAATTGATAAAGGAAAATTAAACGAAGTTTTTGAAAGATTTAACCAAGGCGAGGATTCCATTACCAGAAATTACGGTGGCACTGGCCTGGGTTTATCCATCGTGAAAAATTTAATACGGTTACAGAATGGGGAAATTGAGGTGAGCAGTGAACAGGGAAAAGGAACCACTTTCCATTTTTACATCCCATATCTTATTTCTCAAGACCAAATTATTCCTTTAACTGCTGTGGATACAGCTTATTTTAAAGACAAATCAAATGCACCTTTGCGTGTTTTAGTCGTTGATGATAATGCGATCAATCAAAGTTTAATGGAGCACTTATTATTACAATGGAATATTGATTTTGATATGGTATCCAACGGTTTAGAAGCTGTTGAGCAACTTCGCCTTGAAACTTACGATTTGATATTAATGGATATACAAATGCCACAAATGGATGGTTATACGGCAACTCAACAGATTCGTGATGTGCTGAAATTAAATATTCCCATTATTGCCATGACGGCACATGCAATGGCGGGCGAAAGAGAAAAATGCCTGAGTAGGGGCATGAACGAATACATTTCCAAACCCATCAAAGAAGAAGAACTTTTTAAACTGATAGCTAGTTTTAGCTTTCAAGAACTTACCCAAAACAAAGAAAAAGTTGAAGAAACGGGTTCTAGTTTCCAATTTATAGATCTTTCCTATATGCGGTCTATTAGCGCAGGCAATACTGATTTTGAAAAAACCGTTACCCAGCAGTTTATCAATAATGTACCGAAACACTTGCAACAGCTGATCACGGCTTATCAACAAAATGATTTTGCAACAGTAAAACTGAGAGCCCACGATTTTAAAACCAGTATTGCCATGGTGGGATTACTAGACTCTTTAGAAGAAAAATTGGACGTGCTCGAAATGATTATAGAACAAAGTACAGCTACACAAGTGGTTTTAGACGAATTAGCAAATAGTTTAACCTCGGCAGTTGCCGAAGCTAAGGTATTTCTACAAGAACTATAAAATATAAATAAGATGGATTTATTCTCTGCCATAACGCTTCGCGGATTAACATTAAAAAATAGAATTGCCTTATCTCCAATGCAACAATATAGTGCAAAAAACGGGATCCCAGGTAATTGGCATTTGGTACATTTGGGTAGTCGTGCTGTTGGCGGCGCAGGTTTAATTATAACCGAGTGCACGGCAGTCTCTCCTGCGGGATTAGCTACCTTGAGCGATGTAGGGATTTGGAATGACGAACAAAAAAATGCCTGGAAAACCATAGTGGATTTTGTGCACGAACAAGACGCAAAAATTGCAATTCAATTGTGGCATGCCGGAACAAAAGGAAGTTTAAAACATCCTAATGCCGGTATGAAACCCTTAACAGCTGAAGAAGGCGCATGGACTTTAAAATCATCTTCTGCAACAGAAATGCACGGTGTAATATCTCAAGAACTTACTATTGAAGAAATTCAGGAACTGAAGACTAAATTTGTGGCTGCTTCATTAAGAGCGGTTGATGCAGGTTTTGATGCCATAGAATTACATGCTGGTCATGGGTATCTATTTCATCAGTTTTACTCAGCAGTGATCAATAAAAGGCAAGATGAATATGGTGGTAGTTTTGAAAACAGAATTCGGTTTTTGGTAGAAACCGTTCAGGAAATTAGAAAGGTTATTCCACACGGAATGCCTTTAATGGTCAGAATTTCTACCCTAGATTATATGGAAACGCGCGAAGCCTGGACTTTGGAAAATAGCTTGGCGCTTTCTGCAGTATTAAAACAAAACGGAGTTGATTTGATTACGGCATCAGGTGGCGGATTTACGAACGTGAGTAAGGACATGGTTTTTCCAGGTTATCAAGTTCCTTTTGCAACGGCCATCAAGAAACAAATTGGTATTGCCACAGGTGCTGTAGGGATGATTACTACTGCAAACCAGGCCAATGAAATTATTGTTAACGGCCAGGCAGATTTAGTTGTTATTGCCAGAGAACATTTGCGAGACCCCTATTTTGCGATCCATTCTGCTAAAGAATTGGAAATAGCTATCGAAATACCTTGGCAATATAAAAGAGCTTTTTAATCAATTTTAACTTATCTCCGTATGGAAAATCCAGGCGCATCTGTTGTAATTACCCACCACGTATTGGATGGTAAACAAAAAGAATATGAAAAATGGTTAGATGAAATTGTACCCATTTCAAAACATGCAGCAGGTTTTATCGATTTACAAATTGTAAGGCCTATTCCTAAATTGACCTTTGTTTACACGGTTATTATCCGTTTTGATTCCATTGATCATCTTAAAAGCTGGATGGAATCTCCAGATAGAAAAAGAATGATCGAAAAAGCAAATCCTTTCTTCAGAAAAAATGATAGGTATCAAATAAAGTCTGGCTTGGATTTTCTTTTCAATGCAGAAAATGAGGGTAACAAGATACCAGTTCGCTGGAAACAGTACCTGGTCACTTGGTCTGCCATTTATCCCTTATCGCTACTTGTTCCACTTTTGCTGCTCCCACTTTTAAGATCGCTAAACATTCCTGTTAATCACTATTTTGATGCTTTTATCAATTCCGGTTGCATTGTTTTATTAATGGTTTACGTAGTAATGCCAAATTACACCAAGTTGATTAAAAAGTGGCTGTTTAAATGATAAATTTTAATACCTATTGTCAATTTATTTGATGATTGTCTTTGAAAAATCACTGCTGTATTGCGGTGATTTTTTGTTTTAGAGCAGTTTTGGCTTTGACTATCCCGTATTCCAACGACTAGATTTGCCCATTCACCGAATCATAAATTAAAACGTTCTTGCCCTGCGATAGATTTACAACAGTAAAACAAACAAGAATTAATTAATCACCCAAACAAACGGTTATGAATACAGCATCACTAAGTTTTAAATACGAATTAGAAAAAAAAGCACCTCGCAGCAATGATGGTGGAACAACGCGAGGCGCATCAGTTACAGATTTCCCCGCTTCAATTGGTATTGCCGGAGTTTCTATGAGGTTGCAGCCAGGAAGTATGCGAGAATTACATTGGCATGCCAACGCCGCAGAATGGGCTTACGTAATTTCAGGAACTGTTCGTACCACAATTATTCATCCTGATGGGCATAGTTATGCTGATAATTTTGAACCAGGCGATGTTTGGTATTTCCCGAAAGGTTATGGCCACTCTATCCAAGCCACTGGAACGGAAGCATGTCACTTCATTTTGATTTTTGATAACGGTAATTTTTCTGAAGATCATACGTTTAGCGTTACGGATTTTGTTTCTTGTATGCCTCCAGCAATCGTTGCTCAAAACCTAGGATTAACTTTAGATGAAGTAGCAGCATTGCCACAAAAAGAGGCTTATTTCGCTTCCGGAATTGTTCCTGACGAATTATCATTCTATGCTAAATCGCGCCCTGATGAATCGGATATTCAATTAACCAGTTTTCACCGTTATCCATTGCACGCTCAACAACCAAGGATTGTTGCTGGCGGAGGATTACAGCGGTTGGTAACCAGTAAAGAATTTCCGATCAGCAGTACCATGTCTGGCTCAATTATAGAATTACAGCCTGGCGCTCTGAGAGAGATGCACTGGCATCCTAACGCAGATGAGTGGCAATACTACATCACTGGTCAGGCAGAAATGTCGGTTTTTTTGGCAGAATCTACAGTGGTTACTGAACAATTTAACACAGGTGATGTCGGCTACGTGCCAATGGGAGCAGGACATTACATTAAAAATACAGGAGTTACAGTTTGTAAAATCCTGATTGGATTCAACAGTGGAACTTATCAATCTATTGATTTGAGCGAATGGCTAGCCGGTAACCCGAAAGATGTGGTGGTAACCAATTTTGGTTTGGCAACAGGTGAAATAGAAAAATTTCCCACTGAAAAAGTTTTTATCCAACCTCAAAAGTAAACGATTCAAACCAATCATAAAATGGATAATTTAATACTTTCAGAAAGTGTTTCCGCCACTTCCCAACAAATTAGGGTACAGGAGAGATTGGCGATAGTTCTTGCTTTAATTGCTGGATATATTGATGCAGCTGGTCTGATCAAATGGAAAACTTACTTGTCTTTTATGAGTGGAAATACGACACAGTTAGGAACGGCTATGTCTGCTGGTCAATGCGCAACAATAATCACATCGACTACTGTTATTGGCTGTTTTGTGTTGGGGATTTACTTCGGTACTTGCTTGTCATTATGGAGAAAATTGCATACGCACACCTTGCCATTTATGATCGTTTCTGGAATGTTGATTTTGTATTCAATTGCTTCTTACTATTTCAATATTGGCACCATTCTATCTATTGCAATTATCGGTTTTTCCATGGGGTTGATGAATACCATTGTGACTGCTGTGGGTAACCAAAAAGTGAATACTGATTTTGTATCCGGTACGCTAAATAGTTTGGCGAGAAATACCGCAATGTTAAGTATGACCAAAGACATTACTGAACGTAAAGCGTATAAAACAAATGCCATACATCTATTACTCGTTTGGATGGGCTTTTTATTGGGTGCAGCTGCAGCTCTTTTTACACTCCCTTTTCTGGGCACATGGATATTGATTGTTCCTGCACTAGTTTTGCTTATCTGTTCATTATTGATATCAATCTTAAATTTTAATCCATAAAAACTAAAAATGATGCTGCAAAAAAATGAAGTTGCGCCCGATTTTACATTGTTCGCAACACCCGACCAGAAAATAGCCTTATCAGAATTTAAAGGAAAAAATATAATTCTAGCGTTTTATCCTGCCGATTGGAGCCCAGTTTGTAGCGACCAAATGGCTTTGTACAACGAGATGCTAAAATTCTTTAAAAATTACGATGCAGAGATTTTTGGGATTTCTGTAGACAGTAAATGGTGTCATCTCGCCTTTTCGCAATCGAGAAACCTGCATTTTCCGCTCTTGGCTGATTTTGAAGCGAAAGGAGAAACAGCCAAAAAATATGGCGTTTATGAAGAAGAAGTAGGCGAATGCAAAAGAGCGTTGTTTGTCATAAACAGAGATGGAATTATCGAATGGAGTTATTTGTCGCCAACTGCGATCAATCCAGGTGCTGATGGAATTTTAGAAGCTTTAGAAACCCTTAAAACAAAATAATTATGTCATTAAAACCAGCCGTCAGTAATACTGACCATGCACAAGGCAATTTAAATGCCGATCTTGTTATCGTAGAATATGGGGACTATCAATGTCCGTACTGTGGAGCCGCTTATCCTGTTCTGAAAGAACTGATGGGTCAATTTGGAAGCCAAATTAAGTTCGTTTTTAGAAACTTTCCACTTTCTGAAATGCACCAATATGCAAGAACTGCAGCACTGGCAGCAGAAGCCGCTGGTTTGCAAGGAAAATTTTGGGAGATGCATGATGCGATCTACGAAGATCAACGCGGTCTGAATGAAAACTTCCTGATGAACTTAGCCAGAAAATTAAACCTTGATATTCCTCAATTCGAAAAAGATCTAGAAAGTTCAGCACTGGCAGAAAAAGTAGATGCTGATTTCGAAAGCGGGATCGTTAGTGGTGTAAACGGTACGCCATCATTCTATGTAAATGGTAAAAAATTCGATGGTGGTGCTGAAGATTTATTTCAATTGTTGATCGCAAACGAAGAATAATTACATCAAAGCGAAGGAAAGACTGAAAAGTTGCCGAAATAAAATAAATGATTTTATCATAGGTCAAGATGGATTGACTTTTACTAGACTATTTTTGATAAAAGATAAAATCATTCTAAATAAATATTAATCTCAAACACAAAAACTTAAAACTATGAGCACATTAAAACTAAAAGACGCAACAGAAATTTTTTATAAAGATCAAGGTGAAGGACCAGTATTGATGTTTCACCACGGCTGGCCACTATCATCAGATGATTGGGATGCGCAGGTTATCTTTTTTTTACAAAAAGGTTACCGTGTAGTTACGCATGATAGAAGAGGTCATGGTCGGTCTAGCCAAGATATCTACGGTCATACCATTGAACAATATGCGGCTGATGCGGCTGAGTTGGTCGGATTTCTAGATTTGAAAGATGTTGTTCATATTGGCCATTCTACAGGCGGTGGTGAAGTGATTCGCTATGTTAACAAATATGCTAATGGCAGAGCAAAAAAGGCAGTTTTAATTAGTGCTGTTCCGCCGATAATGGTACAAAGTGATAGCAATCCTGATGGCGTGCCGATGTCAGTTTTTGATGGTATCAGAGAGCAAACATTGAACAACAGACAGCAGTTTTATATCGATTTGACTATTCCTTTTTATGGATACAACAGAGCAGGTGCCGTTGTGAAAGAAGGCGTACAGAGAAACTGGTGGAGACAAGGAATGATGGGTGGAATTTTGGCTCATTATGAGGGCATCAAAGCGTTTTCTGAAACTGATTTCAATGAAGATTTGAAAGCCGTTGATATCCCGGTTTTGGTTCTTCATGGCGAAGATGACCAAATCGTTCCTTACCAAAATGCAGGTGTAAAATCCGCCAAATTGTTGAAAAATGGAAAATTGATTACCTATCCAGGTTTCCCTCACGGCATGCCAACCACGGAAGCCGCAACAATTAATAAAGACATTTTAGAGTTTATTCAGTCTTAATGATCAAAGGTTTGGCTATAATTAATGTTTCTAATAATGAGCGTTTTATGGATTGATAATGCTCTGGAGAAACCTGGAATTTCCATAAAATGGTTTGAATTACACACCGTAGCTGACTTGAAGTTCAGCATAGTAATAATTTTTCATATTTGCCAAATTTTTTGTTCTATTATAATCTGGTCAAGGTGATCTAATCGAAAATCACCTTGATTTCAGTCTCAGATTTAAATGAATCCTTTTCGTTCCAAATCCTTAATTATAGGCTCTATAAGCAACAAAAAGCGATTCAAATGTTCAAAGTATTCCTGCTGATCGGTACGTATCGCATTTGCATCCAATATTCGAAAGGGTTGCTCCAAAAAGATCAACCCTTTCTCTTTAATTATCAAGGAGCCGCAACTTTGATAAATCCTGCGTATAAGGGCTTGTTTGATACATCATAAATAGCACTGCCTTATGGGTTGCAAACAACGGAATTTTTCTGATCGAGCAACCAAAGGCAATCTGGAACTGGTGCATTGTCGTAACCATTGCCAAACCTTCAGAATATTGATCTACTAAGGCGATACTTAAAAATACGGTATGCTGTTAATCGGGCTGTAGAATAAAATCGCAAATTTGGCTTTCACGCGTTTTAATTGAATGAAATTCTATATTCCATAGGTGTCTGATCAGTTTTTTTCTTGAATAATTTGCTGAATGATTGAGAATATTCGAATCCTAAAAGGTAGGCAATTTCACCCACAGAAAGTTCAGTTGTAGTAAGTATTCCTTTAGCGTGTTCTATCAACTTATCGTGTATAAGCTGTTGTGTTGTGAGCCCGGTAAGCTGTTTTAGGCAGTCACTTAGGTATTTAGTCGACAAATTCAATTCTGCAGCCAGATACCCGGCGGTAGGCAGTCCTTTTGTATGCTGTTTTTCAAACCAATTCTTCAGCAGGTGTTCAATTTTATCCAGTAGTTCACTGTGATTTGTTCCTCTGGTAATGAACTGCCGGTTATAATAGCGGTTGCAGTATGATAATACGACATCAAGATGGGCAATGATTACATCCTGGCTAAATTGGTCTATAGGTAAGCGGTATTCTTTTTCAATCTGCTCAAAAATGCCTTCAATGGATATTTGTTCGTCATCAGAAAGTATCAGAGCTTCGTTAATCTGATAGTCGAAAAACCCAAATTTGCTAATCCTTTGACCTAATGGATGTGTTCTTAAAAAGTCAGGATGGATCGATAGTTGCCAGCCCGATGTCGCCGGTATAAAATCCTTGTCGATGATATTAATTTGCTTGGGAGCGAAACAGGAAATAATCCCCTCATCAAAGTCAAAGACGGTTTGTCCGTACTGAACTTTACAAGGGCATTCTTTCTTCAGGGTAATCTGGTAAAAATCGGAGATCAACCTTACCCGTTGTTCATTGTTGAATTCAGGAAAGTCCTCAAAGCGGATGATGCTGAAAAGCGGGTGCCTGGGTTTGGCGATTCCAATAGCCTGATGAAGTTTAGAGATGGTTTCAAAATGTACGGTACGGGTTTGATCGCTCATATCAAATATGACTTGTGGATCAAATTTACACATTAAATTTTCATTTTTTTACGGTACGAATTTGCGAATATTTTCGTGACCAAAGAATTAGGGGCAAGCGCTACCAGGTTTGCGGCCAACCGGTTCATTCTTCCTGAAACGGCAACCTGCTTTTTCTTGTCCAAGGCTTTCATTACCTCTTCTGCTACTTCTGATGGCGTCTGTGTTGGCGCATTTTTATAGTCAGAACTAAGCCCCTTGCCAACCTCGTTATCAATACCTGCCGCACTATTAAAGTTCGTTTTTGTCAAACCAGGGCAAAATAGCATTACATGTATATGGTAAGGTACGCACTCTTGCGTAATGGCTTGCGTGAATGAACGTACGAAAGCTTTACTGGCAGCATAAGTTGCCATATATGGAAAGGGCATAAAGGCCGCCATAGAAGCCACGTTGATGATGGTGCCGTCCTTCCGCTTTTGCATTTGAGGCAAAAATAAATGCGTTAGCGCTATCAGAGAGGAAATATTCAGCTGAATCAAATCAAGTTCTGATTGAAGTGTAAGTGCCGAAAATTCTCCACCCGAACCGATGCCCGCATTATTGATCAGCATAGTAACCTTCAAGTTTCGCTCTTGCGTTTGTTCAAAGATCTGTTGAGCCACTCCGGGTTTTGACAGGTTAGCGGCAATGAATTCTGCACATATGCCAAATTTATTGCTGAGTTGTTTACACTGTTCTTCTAGCTTGTGAGCATTGCGGGCAACAAGTAACAAATTATGCTTTCTTTCCGCAAGGCGGTTAACAATTGCTTCTCCAATTCCGCCTGAAGCCCCGGTAATTAATGTAACGTCCATAGTGTCTCCTTTTAAATAATTAATGCAAAGTTGAAGAATGTTACTCTCTTTGATGTATCCTAATGTCGGAAGCTTGTGTTCAGAAGGCGGTTACTAAGATTTACAGAAGATGAAATTTCGATGCTCCTCACATTGCTTCAAAAAAAGCTCGGCGAGGCCGTTACCGAGCGGAGGCATATGTTTTCCCAAAACGATCCTGGGCAACAGAGAGACAGTATATTCCATCATATAAAGGGTCGATACCGTTTGACACATTATCACAACTTGTGATAAGTACTCATAGAATATCAATATTCATATCAAGTGCCCCAAGATTAAAAGATAAATAAGAACTCAAAAAATGAAAAAGCTCTGCAACTTCAAAAACTGAAATATTTTCAGCTATGAAACTGAAGAAATTTCATAAAATCTGTAAAAATTTCAGTTTCACAACATGTTTATGCCACATATTTGAAATGGCACAGAAGTTGAAATGTTTGTTCGAGACTTAATAATCTCAGAGAAAATAATTAATTAATAGCCCATTTATTATTAAACTTTTAAAAGGAAAAAACTATGACATTGGTTAAATTCAATCCAGAAAAAAAGAACGGTTCATTATTGCCAGGCTTTAATGACATCTTTGAATCAATCCTTGGCGAAACTCTTTTAACAGACAGGAGAATAAATAGTCTTCCTGCTGTAAACATCCATGAATCCAGCGAGGGATATCACATTGAACTTGCTGCACCAGGCCTAAAAAAAGAAGATTTCAGGATTAGCTTAGAAAGGGATATGCTTACCATCTCATCAGAGCAGTCAGACCAAAAGATTGCTCATGACAAAAACTACAATAGAAGAGAGTTCAGCTATGGTTCTTTCACCAGGATGTTCAATCTTCCCGATGGAGCAAATGTTGATCATATCAGCGCAAGATATACTGACGGAATTCTTCATCTTGACCTACCAAAAAGAGAAGAGGCTAAAGCGATAACCAGACAGATCGAGATCAAATAAGATAATGCCGCTATTGCGGCATTTCTTTTAAAACATGCTTATTTAATAACTATAGACAATGGAAATAAGGTTTTCAATCGTGGTCACACTGGATACACAGAAAGGAAAAAAGAGCTTTGGCAGGTTTGAGTTGGGAATGGAAAAGGAAACTGCTGGCAAAATCTTCGGATCGCTCCACGGGAATATATGTCCGGTTAACTCCCGTTACATCTGTATGGAGCTATACGAAGAAATTGTAGAACTACCTGTTCCCATTGGTGTATTATATTGCAACTTGGAAGAGCTGAAAGAGAATACTGCAATAATCACAAGAGATATCTTTAAGATCCACCATTTGGAAAATAATCCTTAAATATGTTTTTCATATAGCTCTATCTTCAACTTTCTTTTTTTAGTTTATCTTAACAATATAAGTTAATAATCAGCTTCAGCAATCAATTCCACTAGCAAAGGCAATCTATGTATGCCTGAAAACAAGTTTTTTAAATGCCTGATTCCCAACCTAGTTTTCAGATTCGGTCGCTGATCAAGCAAATAAGTCTCCCACCTTTCAAATGTCAGCAATGTGGTTCCTTAGTTCAGGGTACAATCACAACCTTGCCATAAGCTGTCCTTGATTCGGCCATTTTCATGGCATCTGTAATTCTATCCAGTGGAAACTGGGCAGCAATTTGCGGTCTGAGTACTCCGCTGGCCAGCAATGTGGTGAGCTGCGCAAAATCTTCTTTTAACTGTGCTCGAAAAGTGTCAGTGCCCTTTCCGTCCCATATATTGTAAAAATAAGCCTTACGGCCATTCGGCATTATGTTCCACCAACCTAACTGTACCAATACTTTTAAAAATGGGATCAAAACATTACCGGTGTCATTTAATGCCGACGCAATAGCATAGCAAACCAGCACGCCACCTTTGGTAAGCAGACCAAAAGATCTGGCAAAGCTTGCTCCTCCCAAATGGTCAAATACTGCATCTATTCCGCCAGGTGCAAGTTTAAGCACGCTTCCAGCCAAATCAATGTCGTTATAATCTACTGGCTCCACACCCTGTGCACGTAATGTTTCATGGTGACGAGGTGAAGCGGTTCCAATTACTCGGACGCCGGCATTGAGTGCCAGTTGCGTCAGAATTGTTCCGACGCCACCATTGGCACCGTGAACTAGGATCGTTTGTCCAGCCTTTATTTGGGCTTTGGAGTGCAGCATTTGCCAGGCTGTGATACCGTTAACAATTAATGTTTCAGCTTCCAATGGATCAATAGCTTCTGGAACAGGTAGCAGGTCGCTGGCCGAAAGCAGTATATGGCTTGCCCAGCCGCCAGTCTTTGTCATTGCAGCAAAGCGTTTGCCCACTAAAGTTGGATCCACGCCTGGTCCGGTTTTAACTACCCTGCCAACCAAGTCATAGCCGGGAACGAAAGGAAACTTGGGTTGCTCATAATACCTGCCACGACGCATGGATTGCTCGGCAAAAGCAATGCCGCTTGCCTCCATTTTTACAGTTACCTGCCCGGCAGTTGGATTATCCAATGCACGGCTTCTAACCAATAATCCCTCTGGCTCAACAATACCTGGCATGATTACCTCTTTCGTATCAAAACTGGTTTGTGCTAAAGTTTTATCGATTTGTTGATCTGCAGTATTACCCGTAATACTGTTTCTATTGTTTGTAAGTGATTCCATATTTGCTGCTCTTATTTTAAATGAACAGTACAAATGTATATGGACAGACTTGAGGGAAATTGTAAGAAAACGAAATGGCTGCTCCGTTCACTACAGAAAATAACTCAATGTATCCGCTACCGGTATACGAATGGTTCCTAACCTTATTAAGTAATGCCATGCGGCAATAAAGTATTTATGGCTGTGCCGGGTAGGTATCACTAACTACGCAGAAACTTCCATTGTTCAGGTTTTTGATAAACTGCTGCGGTGCCAGTCCTAAGAAATACTGGAAATCTTTGATCAGGTGGCTCTGGTCATGATAATCGTGCCTGTCGATCAGATCAAAAATAGCTATTTTCTGGTTGCTACGGGCAAGGATATAGGCAATAACTTCTTTAAAGCGTAAAAAGCGGAGCAACTCTTTAACAGAATAGCCGGTATGCTTTTGAAACTTCAGCTGAATACTTCTTTCGGAAAGTCGGGTATCGGCCGCTATGGCTTTTACTGGGTCAACACAGGGGTTGAAAAAATGGGCGAGGTTACTGATTACCGTCTGCAGTACCTGATCATTTTCCTTTAAAAGGCCAATGGCCGATTGCTCAAGTAAGCTCACTCTCTGTTCTGTTGTGGGTATTACTGCCAATTCTTCCCAAAGGCGATCAAAGCGACCATCATCCATTAAAATACCTTCACCTTTCAGGTCCTCGCCAGTCAGTCCCGTTAGCGGCATGCTAAACAGTCGCTGAAAACCATTGAACTTAAAGTTGACGACGATGGCGTCTGCACCTGGGAGCAGTTCATAGTTCAGCATCTGTCGGAGCGGTCCGATTACAGCAGTACGCCCGATCACTTCCGTATCAAGGGGATTATTGTGGAATGAAATGCGTACCGGTACCCCAAAGTTAAACACCAACATCATTTCTAAATTTGGACAGACATGGCGAATGATAGATTCTCCGTCGGATTCAACATACAAGTGATAGAAGCTCGTGATTACCTCTTCTAAAGGTCCTTCCACCGTAAATAATGCTCCGTCTAAGTACATTTCTTCCATTACGTGTTTTCGTTTTCTTACAATACCTAGATTCACTACAGTGGTATGTTTGCGCTATCAAATTTAAGAAAACAACGATCAATTACAAGTCAATACTACACACCTAACAGGTAAACCGCCTCAATGCAAAACACTAATAACTAATTCAAAACGATGAAAACGATCTGTCTAATTAACCTCCTGTCCTCAGCTTTTGTAATAGCCTGTAACTTTGAACTTTCTGACCTTCCTTATTTTAATGGTGTATTCCAAAATGCCTATTTTAGTTCATTGACCGGTATAAAGCTACTTATAAGGGATTATCTTAACTGATTAGCTTTAATACAGTGCATTCTAATTTGCAAACAAACGCTCTAAAATACGATGATAGCTATCAATTTATGATGCCCCTCTGAATGAAAGTCAAGAAATAAGCAATAGCTTATGGGATATCTGCCAACTGATAAATATTTTCGTAGCTTTCCATACCTTGAACTTGCCCACCACAGTACTTTTCGCTCATAATTAAAGGCGGAAAGATCTTTACGTGAGCTAAATAAATTTTTAATCTATGCTATCACCAAAAACCAAAAGAAATATTGGACGCGCCATTCCTTTCGGCGTAATGTGGTTTATTTTTAGCCTCGTTTATTGCATACTGGAAAAAGGTATTCTGGGACAGCTCGATTCTTATCCGGCTACCGGCGTACCCTATAATTTTGGAAGAAGTATAATTGCGATCCCAGCTGCTGGAATGTTGATGGGGATATTCACCGGTATTCTGGAGATTGGCTATTTCGGCAGGTGGTTCATCAAAATGAGCTTTACCAAAAAAATCGTGACCAAATCATTCATTTATCTGGTCATTGTAATCATATTTCTTATCGTCATTACAGGCATTAATGCACTTTACACACAGAAAGGATATACTTTCAAAAACCTTTCATCGCCAGCTATAGCATTTTTAACAGACTACGCGATGATCGGTACCATGATCTATATGGCAGCAATAATCGTCATTACCCAATTTTATACAGAATTTAGCGATAGCTTAGGTCCGGGCACATTGCGCAACTTTTTTTTGGGAACATACCATCATCCCGTGCAGGAAGAAAGGATATTTATGTTTCTCGATATGAAGTCATCAACTACGATTGCAGAAAAGCTAGGCCATGTCAAGTACTTCGAAATGTTAAAAGAATATTTCTTCGACCTCTCAGGGGCAGTTATTGACTATGGTGGCACTATTTATCAGTATGCTGGTGATGAAATGATCATATCTTGGAAGCTGAAAAATGGTTTAAAAAACAATAATTGCATCGAGTGCTTTTTTGCTATGAAACGTGTTTTGGAAAAGGAGAATAAAAAGTACAACAGCACATGGGGCTGTCTGCCAAGGTTCAAAGCGGGCTTGCATTATGGAATGGTAACTACGGGGGAAATCGGATCGCTAAAAAAAGAAATCATTTTCACGGGCGATGTGCTGAATACTTCGGCAAGAATCCAAGGACTTTGTAATCATTTCAATACCGATCTGCTTATATCTGAGGAACTAATGAAAGTAATCAAATTTCCCAACAATTACCAACTAACGTCGGTTGGTGATAACCTTCTAAAAGGCCGGAGCAAATCAACGGAGCTATTTTCCATCTCCATAATTTAACGTGAGTTCGATATAAGTTAATATAGTTTTAATTTACCACATGATTATTGAATAAAATTACCTTTAAGTAATCTATTATTGGAATAAACATTTGTTATCGTGAACTTCGTAACTTAAAGAAAATAACAATGCAATTATTAAATGGAAAAACGGCCATCATCACCGGTGCCGGAAAAGGATTAGGAAAAGCAATTGCCTTTGCGCTTGCAGCGGAAGGGGTAAACTTGGCGCTGATAGGTAGAACTCAAGCAGATTTAGAAAACCTGCAAAAAGAACTTTCCGAACTTCACCCAATGGTAAAGGTACATTGTGCAAATGCCAATGTTGGTAATTTATCAGAAGTACGATCAGCAGTGGCAATGATTAGGGGAGAATTCGAAAATATAGATATACTTATTAATAACGCAGGCATATTAAAGTTAGGCGGATTTCTAGAGCTTCCCATTGAAGAGTGGGAGGAAGTTATGCAAGTCAATGTTCTTGGAACTTATTATATGGTACATGAAGTATTGCCATATCTTCTTTCGCAGGGGAAAGGGGATATCATCAACATCGCATCTACCGCAGGCTTAAAAGGCTCAGCTGGGATGAGTGCTTATGGTGCATCAAAAGCAGCTATAATCAACCTTACCGAATCATTGATGCAGGAAGTGAGAAAATCTAACATTAGGGTAACAACGGTAAACCCAAGTACGATTGCAACTGAGATGACACTTAAGGCTAAATTTACCGATGGAAATGAAGAAAAAGTGCTCCAGCCGGAGGATCTTGCATTTTTAGTTGTTCATCATCTTAAGCTGCCGCAACGAGCCTTTGTGAAAGAATTCGGTCTTTGGTCAACAAATCCATAAACTTAGCCGTTCCCTATATATGGTTTGTTGGAAACATTAAGATGTACTGAAGAGCTTGAATAATTGAATTAGCAGATTTTACTTTATTTTTAGTTAAATTTATAGGGAAGCTGGTGTTTATTAACATACATCAATTTTTACGTCAAAGTCGTTCACTAACTTTGGTAAGTTAATTAATGGTAAACTACCTGATTTTAAACATTAAAATTCTATAAAATGAGAAAACTATTTTTTGCGCTTCCTGCGCTATTTTTACTCGCATCTTGCGGAGGATCTTCAAATGATAACGCAAAAACAACCAGCGAACAAACAGTAGCTGAACAAAAAGGTGAATCCTTAACTATCGACACAGCAGCTACTTCGATAGACTGGAAAGCTACTCACAAAGGTGGTCTTGCTCCACGTTGGGGTAAAATTAGTGTTAGCTCGGGAACCATTTCAGTTGATCAAGATTCATTAACTGGTGGTGAGTTTACAATTAACATGGGCGCCCTTAGTGTTAATCCTGCGTCTATAACAGAAAAAGATAAGAAAGCTGCCGATCTGGAAGGACACTTAAAAAGTCCAGATTTCTTTGACGTTGCTAAATTTGCTACAGCAAAGTTTGTGATTACCAAAGTTGAACCTTATACTACTGCACAACCATCTAGCCTGTTGGCAGATCCTAACTATTTGATCAGTGGAAACCTTACACTTAAAGACAGTACATTAAATATCACCTTTCCTGCAAAAGTAGAAGTTGCTGCTTCAGGTGTTACCGCCACTGCTAAGTTTGTGATTGACAGAACTGCTTGGGGAGTAAACTATAAAACAGAAGGAAGTCCTGAAAACTGGATCATTTCGAAAGATGTAGAAATTGGCTTGAACCTTAAAGCGAAAAAGAACTAATTCTAAAGAAGTATTCTGTAGATAAGTGCTACTACCTTTTTACAACAGAAATGTAATTATTTACAACGCTCGGCAGTTAACTGTCGGGCATTTTTTTAATCTCTGTATGAGTTGCATGTCTTTGGAGAAGTTCTTAAATGATGTGATAATTAAAAGGCTTTACTGCAAATATATAAAAGCAAAAACTGTAACTATCTAATCAATACATCATTTGTAGTTATGATCGTAAGCAAGATACTACTGTACTTGCCTTTAGTTAAAGAAATTGGCCCCCATTTGTGTTGTTTGTTAGTTAAAAAAAATGGAGACGCTAAAATTGGGTTATATAAAGCTAAACAAATTATTCTTTCCTTAGATATCCTTGATTATATGTATGGTTGTGGCATCGGTTGACATTTTGGAAATGAGACTATCTTTTCGCGCATAATTTCTTTGTCCCTGAAATGCCTAGAAAGATCAAACGTTTTATTTTCAAAATCATTAGTTCCATCTAATCTCTGATGGTAGAAGATCTTGACTGATTTGCAGCGGTTGGAATCAAGGATTTTTCTTAACATAGTGCGATCGCTTGTTCCACATGAATGCCCAAAAATATAAACCTGATATTCATCATTGGCAAGAAATCCAAGTAGATCTGAATAGGTGTCAGTTTTTAAGTATGCAAATGATTTTATATGTCTAAACAGTTCATTTTCATTTAGATCCTCAAACTCTAGATAATTTTTGTCGTATTCATCACCAAAACCAAAAATCATTGGATAATCAGGATTAATCAATGTGCCGTGAATATTTATGACCATAGCACTTCGGTTGGCTCCTAGTATACGATTTGCAAAATCTTCGTAGAGATCTGCGGTGCGAGTATAATTGAAGTTTAATAAACAGATGTATCTTGCTGGGGTATGACTACCACCTTGAAAGTCAACTGTCCTAAACTCTTCGGTAAAAAGTGATATCATTTTCTCATTAGGTGAAAAATCTTCAGGCAATACCTGTTCCATTAAATAAATTTTGAGCTGCTGTGCTAGATAGCTAAACCTTTTATTAATAGATATAACACTAGAAGCACCATGTTTTTTTACACTTCTAGTTACACTTAAGAAATACTCGTTTTCGACATCTACCCAATTAACGCTTTTTAGTCTTTCTAGGCACCTAGACAAAACTTCACATCTGATATCTAGTTGATATGATTTATGTTGGAGTAATTCATCAAATGTTGCTATGGCTTTTTCTGGGGTAATAGGTGTTTGAAATGCTGCCATGTAGAGATGGAGTGCCCCTACATGAAAAAGCGGGTTATGAGTACCCGATTGCAGATCGGTGAGCGATTTAGCTAAAAACCATTTTATAAAATCTTGATAAGAAGTTTTTAGTCCGTGGGCCAAATCAAATCCATTGCCAATAATTATAAGCCTATTCATTTTGCATTAATTTTTCTAAAAATAGAAATAATATTAATGTGGTTCCAAAGCTTTCACCATTTCATATCTTAGCTCAGTAAATGTTTTGGAATTTTTGTTCTAGGTTAATAGTATCCATATGAAATTGATATTTTAAGAAAAAATGAATTTATAAAATCGGTTTGATAGAGTGTTTATTCCTCCTTAAGATATCAGACATAAATTTTTAATTTCAATTTAATAATTCTAAGGGCCATGCGTTTTATGTAATATTTGAGTTAATAACTATTATTTTTGAAATTTTAAATAACTATTATGGATTATCATATTTTAACTCCTCTCATTCCATTTCTCATCGGTGTAATTTTAAAGATTGTGCTGGATTTTAAATTGGGTCCCTATTTTGTTAAGTGGCTATATTGGATACCAGTTAGGAGTATTTTTCGAATGAAGGTTGAAAATATTGCTGGAGAGTGGATGCAAGTTTGGAGCAATACTCTTTCAGAACGTTATCCAGCTGAACAATCTAGAACTAGCAAAATGATGATCAAACAATTCGGCAGTTTTGTTTATGGTGAATTTCGGGCAAATAATGATGAAGAATATTATATATATGGGGAGCTAATAGGTCGTAATATTGTCGGTAAATGGCGAGATAAAAAGAATGACTTAGGGTATTTTGGTGCGTTTGAGGTCAGAATTATTAATAATAATCATATACATGGTTTATGGTGTGGCCACTCTAATGTTAAACCAGATCAAATTTATACTGATCATTGGGACTGGCATAGACAATAATTTTTCTTCGATTAGATATCCCTCGGCCTAAGCTGATGTTCGCTTGGCTCATTTTCACCTAATATTTTGAGAAGGTTATGCTGAAAGTTCTCTTTGTTTGCTGTAGCTATCAAATTTGATTTCTTCTTCCAGAATGCCATTTAATACTGATGACTATCCCTTTTTAACCATCCCTGTCAAATTCACACCTATCATTACACGATTCACATTGATGCAAATTCTTAAATTGAAAATGTTGACTTTTGGATCATGACCTCAATAAGGAAGACATTTATTGTTTTGATTTTGTTACTAAGCTGCTCTAGCTTGGCCTATAGCCAAGTTAATTGGGGCGCTTATTCACAGAGCAGTACAAATGAGGTGGCCAATAATCCATCAACAGTTGGCCTCATTGTAAACATTGTTAAGGACAATAATTCTTTTTGGGCAGCGAAAGAAAACAGTAGCTACTTCTACACATTGTCGAACGATACTGTTTTTAAACGTTTGCACGCCGAAAGCATCATAGCACGAACTACCTTTGATACATCTAAAGTACATTTCTTTTTCCAAGGTATTGATAAACGTAACGCAAGCAAGTATCAATATCGGGTTGTCGAATACCCAAATCGTGTGATAGAACCTTGGGCTACAATTAGCAAATTTACAGATTCTGCAGTTATTAAAAGTTCTGGGCATCCCCAAATGGGCTATCTGGGTGGATACAGCGCTAAACTGAGCAATATGATTGTTGTTGATGTAAGGAAAATTAGCGATGGGCAAATCATCTCCACCGCTTTGGTGGCCTGGGAAGCTATCCAACCGATCGTTACCAATATTTACACCTCCGATAATTTTGATGCTTTTCTTCAGCGCCTTCAATATCCATGGGCTAAGAACGCCTTATCTAAAACAAGTGCGCCTTTACAGGATCTAGAGTTGCCTTCAACCAATACCAATCTGATATTCTTTCTAAAAGCCGATATTTATCATCGCAAACAAGTTCAATATCAGCTCGTTCGCAATGGCGAAATCATTACCATTTGGAAAGATAACGATTATGATAACAGTTTTATCTGGTTGAAGCAAAACCAGCCCGGGAATTACCAACTGAAGATACGCTATTCCGTACAGCCAAACCATATTACTACCTATCGCTTTTCAGTGTTACCGGCTTGGTACCAAACAACCTTGTTCAAGATAGCTATAGGCATTATTTTTATAGCTTTTCTAGGGGGGCTTTTGTTTATGGTATTGCTTATCCGTCAGAAAAGATTAACGAGGCTGGAGAGCTCTAATAGAACAAAATTGCAACTAGAGCTTAAGGCAATCTATGCGCAGCTCAACCCCCACTTTGTTTTCAATGCATTAAGTTCTATTCAAGGACTGATAAATAAACAGGATATTAGAGGTGCAAACAGCTACCTCTCGGATTTTGCTAAGCTGATGCGAGAATCACTGCAAAGTGGCAACAGGGAAGAAACACCATTAAAAAAAGAGATTGTTGTACTCGAAACTTACCTGAGGTTGGAGAAGTTGCGATTTGGCTTTGAATTTCAAATTGTGGTCCAGGAAAATATCAATACCTATGAAATTAACATTCCTTCATTGCTATTGCAACCTTTGGTTGAGAATGCAATAAAACATGGAATCAGTGGAGATCAGAAAGATGGAAACATAACTATTCATTTTAATGCAATAGCTGATGACATCGTGGTAACTATAAGCGACAATGGGAGAGGGTTTGATCCAGCTATTCCAACATTAGGGTATGGATTAAAACTTACCCGTGATCGGATCGAGCTGTTGAATAAGTTAAAGCCAGTACAACGTATTGACTTCAACATACAAAGCGAGCCAACAGGAACAGAGATTACATTAGCATTTAATAATTGGCTTTTATGATTAAGGCGATACTGATAGACGACGAACAGCATAACCTGGACAATTTGAATGCATTGCTGAAAGCATATTGTCCACAGGTTTTTGTAGTTGGAAAAGCTAGCAATGCGCAACAAGCAAGAGATCTGATCAGTAAGGAACAACCCCAATTACTGTTTTTGGATATACATATGCCCATTGAGAATGGTTTTGACCTGTTGCGAAACTTACCTGCACGTAATTTTGAAGTGATTTTTGTAACGGCCTACGATCAGTATGCAATACAGGCAATGCGTTTTACCGCGATTGATTATTTGCTTAAACCTGTTGATATTGCCGAACTGCAGTCGGCAGTGGATAGGGCAATTAAACAGATTGGATTAAAACAGGGGAACCAGCAACTAGAAAACCTGATGCAGTTGCTAAAGAACCAAGCCAATAAAGACGAACAGCGTATTGCCCTCTCTACAGCAAAAGAAACAAGATTTGTGAGGACAGATGAAATTGTTCGCTGTGAATCATCTAATAATTATACATCATTTCACTTATCAGATGGGGAAGAATTGTTGGTGAGTAGGCCAATTTATGAGTATGAAGACCTGCTAAGCGGTTATGGTTTCATCCGGTGCCATCAATCCCACCTTGTTAATAAACGGTTTGTAAAAAGCTGGAAAAAGGACCTTGGCGATTTTCTGTTGCTTGCTGGAGGTTTCGAAGTTCCAGTATCCAGAGGGAAGAAAGAAGAAGTGAGGAACTTACTCCACGCCACCTAAATCTCTACATTACTAATTTATATTTTTTAATTTCTATAATCTTAAATCAATGAGAAAAACATTTTTATTGGCTATGCTATGCGCATGCTGTTACCTTGCAAAAGCCCAAACTAGCCAGACTGAGCATGCGTTTAGCGCTTATTCTACAACTATGAATAACAAGCTCTCTGAAGCTAGCCAGCGAAAAGACCTAAAACAACTATTAACACTAATTAACGAGTGGTTAGAAGCTTATGACAAAGAGCCAGCATCTGTGCAGAAAAATTTTAAAAGCTATTTGCCCAACATGTACTACAACCTTGCGTGTTATCAGGCTTTGGAAAATCAAGGTGAGTTGGCCATTAACAGTTTTCAAAAAGCTGTGGACGCTGGGTACGTTAATTATGCACACGCACTTAAAGATAGTGATCTTGATGGGTTGAGGGCAAATAAGCAGTTTATTGCCGCTCTGCAACAGATGAGATTGAAGGGAGATTATCGCTATATTTTAAAAACGGCTGGTGATTATCGAGCAGCAGCCTACCCAACTTTACCATCCTTTACCTATCAAAAGACAACTGCAACAGCACTCGTCAACTTTAGAAATAAGTTTAACCTGGATTCAATAGCAGGCAAAGGCGATGAGATCAGTAAAATAAAAAATCTGCTCTATTGGGTCCATAACCTGATTAGACATGATGGTAACTCATCTAATCCAAGATCAAAGAATGCCATAGATCTGATTGAGGTGTGCCAAAAAGAAAATCGTGGCGTTAATTGTAGAATGCTGGCTACAGTTTTAAAAGACGCCTATCTGGCCATGGGTTTTGAATCACGTGCGATAACCTGTATGCCCAAAGATACAGCTGATTTTGACTGCCATGTAATCAATATAGTTTGGTCAAAATCTCTTAACAAATGGCTTTGGATGGACCCAACAAATAATGCTTTTGTAAGCGATGATAAAGGAAACCTGCTGAGCATTGAAGAAGTAAGGGAACGGTTGATAAATGATCGGCCATTGGTGCTAAATGAGAATGCAAATTGGAATAATAAACAGAAACAGACTAAAGAACAATATCTGGATTATTATATGTCCAAAAACCTTTATTGGCTTCAGTGTACCGTAAAGAGTGAATGGGATTTGGAAACACAGGAGGAAGGAAAGCCAATAGTTGAATACATTAATCTATATCCAGGTGCTTACAGTACTATCGGCAACCAAGCTAAAGAGCAGACTAAGAGTTTAACCATGTATGCAACTGGTAATGCTGCATACTTTTGGAAAAAGCCATAATAATAACCTAGGTTTAAAATTGAATGCATTAGCAGATCTATTTTATCATCATGCCTAATTTAATGCTAATCTTGTCAAGATGTTGTATTTGAAACTCATCTTGACAAGATCAAAAATGAAAGCCAGATTAAAACCTTGGGATATCAATCAGTAATTTTTTACTTCGTAAATAATCAACTTGTTGATTTGATGCAAATAAGAAATAATCCTGATCATGAACACCACCTACAATATTAATCAATTGATAATTAAGATATTCTTTTCTGATAATTTCATTGATGATGTAATAAATAAGACTTTGATCAAAATTTTTAAAGTTAAGTCTGCAAACAACTTCGTGAGCTAATCCCTTACACGTAAAAGATACCTTAAATTCACTTTCAGTTTCATAATCAAACTGATCTGGTAGGCCATCTTTTATAGCAGTGAAGTTTAGAACACCATGCGAGATTGTATTTAAAGCTTCCAGAAAAGCTGAATAAGGTTTTTGACCAGAAGTAATATTTTGATGAACTATAGCTATTGTATCATGGAAAATGGCCATTAGATCGCCAGTATGTTCATAGGTGCTATCAAATAATTTATTCTTTATGTTGTTTAACTGTTCTTCGGTTAAATGCGCAAACAGACCACACTCGTTAAAATGATATATAGCGTATTGAATATGAGTGTAAGAAAGTGGAGATCTATAAGATAAAAGAGATGGATTATTGTATAAAAATCTGCTTTGCATGGACCTAAAATCAAAAATATGTTCATTTATTTGATCTGCTCTACAAATTGCATACAGTTTACTACTGGTTGGAAAGAGACTTGTATTGAGGTTATTAGTTATATATGTAAAACGAAAGTTACAAGCATAGTCGGTAAGTAAATTGTTGATATGCACCAGCACGTTTCTCAATACCAATAAAATGTTAATAGGTGTCCGATCTTTATCTACAGAGAAGGTATAGGTGTGCTGATGTTTTCTTGCTCCCGTATCTATGATGATGGTAGTTTTTCTATTGTCATAACTCGGTTCCCCAAAGAAGTCTTCTTCATAAATGGAGATGTCTTGAATAGTAAAGGCACTTTGATAAGTTAACGAGTTGAATATTTTAACCAGTTTTTTAAGGAGTTGTTTCGGTTTACCTTGATAGGCGTTTATGTTTATGAAATCACAGCAGTAGCTATACTTAAAAAAATCAAGGTAGCTTTCTAGTTTTCCTTCCTTAACGTCTTTTGTTAACTTAGCTTTTTTTCGGTCATCTAAAATTCCATCACGACCAAATTCATTTCTGCCACCAAGCAGTTCTACAAATTCCAATTGCTTTTCTACCGTAAAGTGTTTATGAAATGAACTAAGTTCAGTTGCCATGTAAAGCGCAGCGAAATAGCCATTTTCATTTCCCTCTAAAGGGAACTTGATAAGTTTTCGATAAACAATTTCGATAATTAACTGATGCTGATATAAGATCTCCAACAGCTTTAAATAACTTGTTTGATCTTCTGTAAGATTATCAGGATTGTAACCTTTGTAAGGGTCGACAATAAGCATAAAACCTCCATTAACAGGTCTTGTAAATACTTTGCTTTCGAAATAAAAATATAAGGCCCTTAAAAGATCGTTCTGCTTTTTAAGCGTAGCTTTAAGTGTTGTTGCATCTTGTTCAGGTATGATGCCTGCTGAGGTGAGATCGTTTATTAATATCATTGGAGCTAAAATACCTAAGATATTAATAATTTGCTTAAATCAGCAGTTAAATCCATGCCATATTCAACCAATGATAGATAAGTCTGAATATGGCGGCAAATAATATAATCGAAATTACTAAGTATCAATTCCTGTCAATACGGTACAATCGTCCTTGATCGGTAATTGCATATAATGCATGGTCTGGACCTTGGGTAATATCACGAAAGCGCTGACCCTCAGTTGTTAATAGCCTTTCTTCTCCGATAACTTTGTTACCGTTAATAACCAACCTAACAACATGTTGCCCACTTAGTGCAGCGATAAAAAGATTATTCTCCCATTCAGGAACCCTATTGCCCTTGTAAAAGGTCATCCCACTTGGTGATACTACAGGATCCCAATAGTAAACCGGTTGCTCCATTCCGCTCTGTTGTTGGATTGCTGAACCTATAGGCTGGCCATTATAATCAATGCCATAAGTGATCACGGGCCATCCATAATTTGCGCCAGGTGTGATGAGATTAATTTCATCACCACCCTTCGGACCAAGTTCGCCTTCCCAAAGAGCATTTGTAACAGGGTGTATGGCTAAGCCATGTTGGTTTCTGTGTCCACTAGAATAGATTTCTGCCCTAGCATTTGCCTGTCCAATAAAGGGATTGCCAATAGCTGGTTGGCCGTCAACTGTAATCCGGAGTATTTTTCCAATGGAAGAATTTAAAGCCTGTGCCTGTGTACGAATACCAGGATCTGAGCGGTCGCCACTGCTTACGAGCAAATTGCCATTTCGATCAAAAATAACCCTGCTACCATATTGGCCGGTTCCGGAATAAGCTGGCGTTGCTCTATAAATAACCGTCACCTGTTCTAATGCTGTTTCGTTACCGGATAATCTGCCCTTTGCTACAGCAAGTAGGTTACCTTCAGCAAGCCTTTCTGAATAAGACCAATATATCATTCGGTTGGTTGCAAAATTTGGATCAATGCAAAGTCCAAGTAAACCTCCTTGGCCAACGTTATTTACTGCTGGAACTCCAGATAATGCTGAGCCCAACTGTCCACTAGCACTGATTAGGCGCATGGTACCCGCTTTTTCCGTAACCAAAAAACGACCATCAGGCAGAGCAGCGATTCCCCAAGGCGCAGTAAGCGAAGTGGTAAGCACTGTAGCACGGATCGAAGTTTCTGTTTTTACCGCCGGCACTCTAGTTTGGCCATTAAAAGCTGGCTTGTAATTGGAATTCGGAGGTAGTGTCTCTACTGAAAGATTTGTATTTGGATTGGTAATTTCAGGTTCTTCAACAGGATCTACTTTACTTGTCTTTTTGCACGATAAAGCTAGAAACATTGTGCCAACCATAACGATAAATAGGTAGTTTTTCATAAGTAAGGTTTTAATTGACCATTATTTATTTTATGTTACCCATACTCAACTAGTTTTGAAGAGGTTTTGTTTGCTTTTTTATTGATAATCATACAGATAGTTCTGAAATGCCAAGATGCCCTATTGCGGCTCAATCGCTAATGGGCATCTTGTTAATAGGTGGTCATCGCTACTAATTGATTAGCTACAGGCTGCCTTTAATGTTATATTTTCTTAAAATTTCAACGAGTTGTGGTTGTATTAGTTTCAGCATTCGGTCGTAGCCAAGATCACTGGGATGCGTGCCATCTATTGTTCCATCGTGATCAACGCCGAGCATGTTTTCTGAAGTGATAAAGTAAAGGTCTTTTACTCCCTTGTTTATTAATTTCAATATTTCCTGTTGAATATTGATGTTCTGTTGTTTTACCTGTGAACCCAATGTCTTGTCCCAATAGCCTGTTTCACGAATTGGACTTTGAATAATAATAATTGGCACTTGTTGATGTTTCTTTCTTATCGTATTCACCAGATAAGCCGTTCGCTCGGTAATTAACGTTGGATTTGTATTTGGTACGCAATCTAAAATATAGGCATCGGCCCTAATTGAAGCTACCATATCAGCTACTTCTGGCTCCATTTTAGCACTTCCACTTAAGCCTAAGTTAATAAAATTAATTCCTGTATTTCGTGACAACCTTGCGGGATAGGCCATTCCAGGTCTGCTCGCACCAGTTCCCTGAACGATGCTTGAACCATAAATCAATACCCTGTTGGAAAAAGGATCATTGCCCTTGCTAATATTAGCGTTTTTTTCTATTCCAATCTCGATTTGATCAACTTGGTCATATAAGGGTAGATACAACAAACATTCTTTATCTGTATTGTCCATTCTGGTGATCAACACTTCTTCATTACAGGTTTGGGTTACTTTGCCAACGCCAGCAAATTGCCATGTATTTCCATTTTTGATGTACAGATCAACCCCTTTATGCGCTGTGGGCACCATATTTGGTAAAGCACGACTTTTGGATACACACCATTTCGCAGCAATAACAGTACTGTTGGTTTTGAAAGAAATGGCAAGTCCGGCAGAATTGGTGAGCAATTGAGCCACACGTGCAGGTAAACCTTTGTACTTGTTTGAATCTATGCGCTGATAACGATTTGGTGTTTCTTCGCTTTTGCCAATCAATGTTAACTGATCTGCGCTACTAAACCTCAGCTGTGCTGCTTGCTGTGCATTGGCTGAAACAGCGATAAGAAAGAAAATTACCAGTAATTTATAGCTTATTTTCATTGATTGTTAGTTTTAAGGATTAATAGCATAGGATAGTGATCGGATAGGTAATCTGTCACTTCATCTTTCACCAAGGTTGCATCAACTGTGTATGGCAATAATGCTTTATTAACATAGATGTAATCAATCCGTGTATAATTTTGATGGCTTTTGATCTTCGTTGGTGCACTTTTATCATATACCTGATTAAATTGACGCCAGGTATCAATCAGCCCGGCGTCTAATATTTTTTGAATAGCAGTATAATCAATCTTTCCCTCATTGGTGATCTGAGTGCCAAGGTTATTTTTCTCTGAATTTAGTACAAGTTTCATCTTGGCCTCACTATCGTAATCGTTACGATCAAGTGGAGACATATTATTAAAATCGCCCATCAAGATAATTTTCTCCGTCTTTGGAACACGGTTGATGTATTTTAGCACACTGTCTACCTCAACAATCCGTTTTGGGTAATTTTTGGGATGAAGATGGGTCACAAAAATATGGTAACCTGCAATTTTTGCATGTAATATGCCGTGTTGCATGCCTTCTGTAACTTTAATTACATCAGTAATTGGATGTTTTGACATAATAGCCAACGGAAATCCTGCCCGTTTTTGTAAAACCGTGTATGGAAAACCAGCACTTTTTGCCAATGCCACCAATTCTGCTTTTGAGAAATTGTTCAGTTCCTGAAAAGCAACTACATCTGGTGATTTTGCCTTAATCCACTGTCTGAAACTGGCAATTTTACTGCTATCTTTTTCAAAACCTTCAAACACATTGTAAGAAAGGATTTTGAAGATACTTGGGCTATTCTGCCCCGAAAAAAGTTGCTTAGTCTTTTCATAAGATGACAGATTTTCTTTCGTTTGCGCAAATAAAAGATTAGGGATGGTTAAGATCACCAAAATGATGATAAAATAGAAAATACGCTTTGCCATGTTGTTGTTTATTTTTGCCACCAAACTTTTGTTCTTAAGTTATCACCGCCAATTCTTGCTGATGCCGCATCATAGTTTGCTTTATTGGTAGCTTGGGTAATAAGCGGATATTCAAATCGAGTTGGTAATATGCCATTGTTTTTAGCAGCAGGACCGATAGGCAGTACAGGATAACCCGTGCGCCTGTAATCATACCATGCTTCAAAGCCAGAAAAGAACATTGCGATGTATTTTTGGCTAATTAAGCGTTCCATAGTTGCAGTAGCCCCTGTAAATCTAACGGTAGAACGCGCTAAATAGGTTGTGCCAGCCGTACCATCCCAAGTACATTTCCATTGTTTCCACGAGGCTTCTACACCCTTGTTGAAATACGATTGCGCATCAGCCGTAATCCAACCTTTTAGAGCAGCCTCTGCTAATAAAAAGTTAACTTCTGACCAAGTTAAAACTGGAAAAGGATAATCATCAGCCTTCAACGTTGTAGCTAAGGTAGAGGTTTTAAGTCCGGCATTATCTGCAAATGCGATGGTTTCCTGCTCATTATAGCCACTTGGAATGCCAACATAAGCACCAGGAGTATTTTTTGTAGCGTACCTAAACCTACGTCCATCAACAGTCGTATTCATTAAATCCATAAGTGGTTTGCCCATTCTTCTGCTACCACTGAACTCGGATGCCGCCATTTCGAAAAACAAGTTGATGAATGGTTTTGTGCCATTGTAATTCATCATCGCTTCTTCCTCATTACTGGAAATTAATGGGAATTTTGTAGGATTGGTGAACATTTCTGCAATCTGTGCAGGCGCATTCATTTCTGATTTGGCAGCAACACGTACCAATAAACGCAAACGCATTGAATTGGCGAATTTTTTCCATTTTAAAGGATCACTCGCATAGATCAGGTCTGAACTGTCAAAAGGCTTGGTATCTGTAAATAAATCGTTCGCTCTTCTTAAATCTGCCAGTAAGCTTGTGTAAATCGACTGTTGTGTGTCAAATGTTGGATTATAAAGCTGTTCTTTGCCTTTAAACGCTTCTGAATAAGGAATATCACCAAACATATCCGTTAGATTAGACATGAACCACGCTTTCATAACCAATGCAGCAGCCATGTTGTTTACATCATTGCGCTGTTCAGCAATTTTGTACATCTCGTTCATGTCGTTTGCTTTAACATATAACGTTGACCAAATCGCATCGAATTCATTTTCCTTAAATTCGTAACGGGAAAAATCATTTAATGCCCCAGTTTCTACCGTATATTGCATCAATTCGTTATTCAACCTATGCGCACGTTTGGTAATAAGCCACATGCCATCAAATTGGGCAGGAGCCAATAAACTGCCGGGAGCAACAACAGTTACTTTAACGGGATCGGTATTGATTTTTTCGAAATCTTTAGTACAAGAGGTGGTAAATGTAACTGCAAGTGCGAGGAACGTAATCTGAAAATACTTTAATAAACTTTTCATATAATGAGTTTAAAATGATGCTTTAATGGTTGCGCCAAAACTTCTTGTTGATGGGAACTGCCCTGTTTCAAAACCAGGTTCGATCCGGTTTCTGTTCAATGTTGCTATTTCTGGATCGTATAAAGGGAAACTGGTAAATAACAACAAGTCTCTTCCATACAGACTTAGTGATGCAGATTTAGCACCAATGTTTTTTAGTAATTTAGCAGTAAACTTATATTCTATCGATACTTCACGGAGCTTAATGTAAGAAGCGTCAAAAATGTTTGCTTCTGCATTGTCTCTCAAGTATTTTTGGTTGTAATAATCAGGTGCTTTGGCAACAATATCATTTTTACGATAGCTTCCATCAGCATTTTGAACCACACCATCGCCAATTATACCACCATACCTTCCTTCCAATGTTGATCTTAATTTTCCGGCACCGCCCAACACAGAGTTTGAAAAAGAATAAATATCCCCACCTTGCTGTCCATCAAACAAGAATGAAAAACTAAAGCGGTTGTAGGTAAGCTGATTTTGGATGCCCGCCTTAAAATCTGGAACCGCAGAACCTAAAATCTTTACGTTTTCAGTATCGATTAGTGGAAGTCCACTGTTATCATGAACAATTTGTCCATCAGGGGATCTTAAATATCCAGAACCATAGATATCGCCAATTGCCCCACCAACTACTGCTTTGATATATCCCCTTGGACCAGTAGCCATAATGATCTCTTCTACATTTGGAGCTAGTCTTTTAACTATGCTTTTGTTGCTAGAATAGGTGAGGGTCGTTTTCCATTGCAACTTGTTTCCCTTACCCAAAAGATTTCCGGTAGCTGCCAATTCGTAGCCACTGTTATTGATCAGTCCCGCATTAAAAATCCTTCCCAAAAACCCTGTAGCAGGATCATTTGGTACCGTTAAAATTTGGTTTGAGCTGTTTGAGTTGTAATACGTTAGGTCAAAACCAAGTCGGTTTCCAAAAAACCTTAGATCTACGCCGATTTCGCGGTTGGTAATGATTTCAGGTTTCAGGTTTTGTCCACCAGGTAAAGTTGTGGGGTTGGTATAACTTCCACCAAACTCAGATGGTGTTAAATAATACCCAGTACGGTAAGGATCAGTATCGTTTCCTACCTGGGCAACCGAACCTTTCAATTTGAAATACGAAAGTGGTTTTATGGCAGATAGATTGAACATCTCCGTTAAGATCAAACTTCCCGATGCCGAATAATAGAAGTACGAATTATTCACTTCTGGCAAGGTACTAGACCAGTCGTTTCTTCCGGTAAGATCTAAAAAAGCATAGGTTTTGTAATTCAGTTGTGCCAAACCATACACACTTTGGACTTCTTTATTGGCAGGTGATGGTACCACAAGCGGTCTGTCTTTAGCATTGCCCAAGGTATAAATCCCAGGTGCGCTTAAACGCTCGGCAGTAGTAGTGTTATTTTTGAGTTTACTTTTGGTAATACTTGCTCCTGCAGAGAAGGATAAACCAAGGTTCGAAAACAGTTTTTCATCGTATTTATACAAAAAATCGTAGTTCTGCTCTTGTGTATTTACAGCTTGCTCCTGATATCTGCCGGTGGCATAACGAATACTGCTATATGGACGAATTGTAGTTCTGAATGATGTATTCTGATCTATTCCACCTCTCAACATCAAACTCATTTTGTTGTTGATGGTATACGTGGCAGTGATGTTTCCGAAAATACGATCCTGATCCAAAGTGTTCAGGTTTTCATAAAGGATGAAATAAGGGTTGTCTACAGCAGAATTTAACTTGTTGTTCTGGTCTACATCTACAATATCCCAATATTCTTTGTGCCATGAAAACGGAATGTTCGCAGAACCATACATTAATCCATACATAAATGAATTAGTATTGTAGCCGGATAGGGGTAGATTATCACTTTCTTTATGATAATAATTAACCCTTGTGGTTAACTGGAAGTTATTTAATTTGCTATTGCTCGAAAATGAAAGCCTGTTAAGTGAATAACCTGTATTTGGAAGAATATACTCGTTTCGCATATCATTATATGATAATCTGATCGAGTTTTTACTGTCGCCTCCGCTTACCGTTAGGTTATTGTTATAGGTTACGCCCTGAACAAAGGCGTCTTTCACATAGTTTTTATCGGCAACCCAAGGTGTTCTTGTAGTACCCGTAGTTTTGGTAACGGGGTCATATTGGAAGTAAGATTGGCCTGCAAAGGCGGGACCGAATGAACGTGTAGAATTGGTACTTGGCCCATCAGCAGTTGCGCCATAAGAGAAATAGGTATTGATAGCATTTCCAGCTCCATACTCATATTGAAAATCTGGATAATGAAGTACATCATCAAACGTAACGCCGCTGTTGAAGGCTACGCTGATTTTGTCTTTTTTGTCTGTATTGCTCTTTGTGGTGATCAAAATTGCACCTGAAGCCGCCCGTGAGCCATATAATGCAGCGGCAGATGGACCCCTTAAAATAGTTACATCTTTAATGTCTTCTGGATTGATTTCGCTTAACGCATTTCCATAATCAACAGGTGGTTCAGTATTGCCGGTAGCGCCGTAGCTTAATCCATTGTTGCCAACCATACCACTAATTACAGGTACCCCATCAATTACCACTAAAGGCTCGCCCTTGTCTAAATCTAATGAATTTTGACCACGAAGCGTAATCCTTACAGTTCCTCCCGGACCAGCACCTGCCTTTGAAATGTTTAATCCCGGTACTTTTCCAGATAAAGCGTTTACCCAATTGTTTGGTGCTGTTTTAGAAATATCTTCACCGTCAATTTTTGTAACGGCATAACCCAAACTCTTTTCTTCTCGCCTAATTCCGAGTGCAGTAACCACCACATTTTCTAAGGTATTTTCTTGTGAAGAAAGTGAAATGGTGATCGATGTTGTTCCCGGTGTAACATTTTGGATCCGTTTGGTTTGGAAGGAAAGGTAGCTGATTTCTAAAGTGTAAGTTCCTTGTGGTGCAGATAACTTGAATGTTCCATCTGTACTGGTTGCCACACTTCTTGATAACTCTAACAACTTAACATTAGCTCCAGGTAATGCACCACCTGTTTCATCTACTATTTTACCAATAATAGGAAGCTCCTTCCCAGCATTTCCATTTTCTTTGGCTACAATGATAATTTTGTTTGCCTGAAAGATATATTGAAGTGAAGTTTCTTTCAATACCTGGTCTAAAACTTTCGATACAGTTTCATTGCTAGCGTTAACGGAAATTCCATCATAGCCCTTAACGAGCTGCTCGTTGAACACAACTTGAATTCCTGATCGCTTTTGAATTTCGGAAAGGATGGTCCTTAAATTCTGCTTTTGGGTGCGAAACGTAATACGCGCCTCAGTTGGTGACTGTGCGTTTGAATGCTGGGCAAAAAAGAATTGTCCGCCGATGATCAAAAGCACTACATAATAATAAAGGTGTTTCATGTGATATTCTTGTCGCTTGATTTATAGGAATATCCAGAATGGGCAGTTGTGGTAGTAGATAAAAAAAATAAAAATAGGTAATTAGTTAATAATCAGTTAAATATTATTTTTTGTAAAAGGTAACCGTTTGATTTTTGAGTGTATAGGAAAGATTGTTCGCACTCGCTAGTACTGTTAAAATAGTGCTGATATTATCAGTTCGTTCAAAGCCTGCAGTAAGGCGATAATCTTGAATATCCTTATTGCCGAAAAGAAAATTGATGTGGTGTTTTTTGGAGAGAACGGTACATACATCTAACATGCGATCATTATTGAAGGAAACACCGCCTTGTTGCCAGGCAAGAGAAGTTTTGGCGTCGATGGTTTGTTTATCCATTGTATGGGTTAGCTTATCGAAGTTTACTTGCTGATCGGGAAAAAGTAATACAGATTTGCCTGTTGTATCCGAAACCTGCACTTTTCCACGTGTTACAGCAACCTGCATTGCACTGAGATCACTGTAAGCTTTTACATTAAATGCTGTACCCAATACTTTGGTACGGAGCTGCTGGGATACCACTACAAAAGGATGTGCTGGGTCATGACTAACATCAAAATAGGCTTCTCCTTCTAACAGAAAAACTTCGCGGTTTCCTTTATCGAAACGATTGGGGTAACTGAACTTGCTACCGCTGTTTAGCCAAACCTTTGTTCCATCAGTAAGAGTAAGCGTTAAACGCTGTCCATCTTTTACATCTTTTTGAACAAAAACTATTGGATCGATCAGGTTATGAAGATCTTGTTTGAAATACAAAACTGCTCCCAGTACGAGTACGAACATCGCGGCAATTCTTAACACTGGCATCCAAGTGTGCTTTTTGCCGAATAGTTTACCATCTATACGTTTTTTGATGGCTAGTTTGGTAGTGTGCTCATCTGTACCAATCCAGTTCCATTGGCCAGCAGCAGATTGTGCATCAAACCATTCTTCTACGATCTTTTTCTCTTCGGCCGTACAGGTATTATTTTGATATCGTTCAAGAAGTTCCGTTATTCCCTTTTTATCCATTCTCATACAATATCCTGAAAAGTAGTTGATGGTAGTATATTTTTCAAAATATTTTTTCAATCTGTTGTATTTCAGTTTAATAAAAACTAAGGTGAATGCTAAATCGTTGTCCAGAAATAATGGAGCAATAGGATGGCACAAGACAAAGAATCGTAGCTGAGTGCTATTCTGAAATGTTTAAGTGCATTGTTGATCTGCTTTTTTACCGTTTTATCAGAGATTTGGAGTTTGGCAGAAATCTCTTTGTGGCTAAGGTTATCTCTTCGGCTCAAAACAAATACCTCTCTCATTTTAGCCGGTAATTTTTCTAACTCTACATCAATTAACTGCTTAAGCTCTTTTGCTTCAAGAACTTCATCAATGCTTTCTTGTCTTGAGGTAAAATGTACGATCAAATGCTCATCGTGTTTGCCCTTTTTTAGCTGGTCTTGCACAAAGTTAATTCCCTTAAAACGAGCGGCAGTAAACAGGTAGCCAGAAAGTGAGCTTTGGCTAGAAATTTCTTCCCTCCTTAACCAAAGGGATACAAATATATCTTGAACAATATCTTGCGCAGCTTCTTGATCTTGGATTACCTTTACCACATATAAAAAAAGTCTTTTCCAATAGCTGTTATATACCTGATCGAATGCATTCCGATCTCCCAGGCATAGTAATTGGAAGAGTTCTTCCTCATTTGGAAATGTATCGCTCTTGGTAGACATATTATATTTGGCAAAACTAAGTTAGCTAGGTTAAGCCAAAGTTTTGTTAATATTATAAAATGTCTGTTATGTATGCTTAGACATCCATCATTACTATGGTCAAAAACTAAAAGAAATGCTTGGTAATAAAATCTCGAAACGGTAATTGTCAACAAGGCTGAAATAATGCAGGGAAGAATCTACTCCCTATTTCGCGCCCTTTGTTCCTCTTAATGGTAAAATAGACCAATGAACCAATGAGCTAATCAACTAATGACATGTTATACCTACATCGAAGCTAGCTTATAGAATGATTATAGAAATATCGCTATAAGGTCGCTATAAGGTCGCTGTAAGGTATGGAAATCAAGTGTTTTTATGGTTTATATCCTTGCCGATCGGCAGGCTCTTTTAAAAGTAATCAAATCTTATGATAATAGATACCTAAAACAAAAATAACTGATACGATAGGAGAGTTGGGCACAAATCCCGAACTTTTGCACAAGCGTTTTTGAAATTAAATAATACTTTTACCTCAATGTTCCAAATAGTCTAAAGCAAATTTTACCCAGTCTTTCATAACTTGAACCGAAATGTATAATATATACCAATGCGAGCAAATGAAAGAAGGTTTGTCAAGCCCATGACCTCTTTAAACATCCAAACCATGAACCATGAACTATGAACCATGAACCATCAACCAGGATAAACCTTTAACATGTTTTAACAGTAAACAACATGAACTTAGAATAAAGCTCTTTTATATTTGGCATGAAATAATTTAATTTTCAGCTCTTGCCATGACAACACGACCAAAATACTTTTTCAGCATATTATTTTCATTGCTTACTAGCTTTTCTTTTTTGGCTAATGCCCAGAACATTACCATTAAAGGAAATATCAGGGATGCGGAAACCAAGCTGCCCATTAGCTACACATCGATCGGGGTAAGAAATAAGACATTTGGTACAGTTGCAGACTCTTTGGGTAATTTTAACTTCGTAGTTCCGCAAACCTCGATTAATGATAAGGATACCATTGTATTTGTTAGGGTAGGTTATACTTCAATCAAGAAAACATGGAAAGATCTGAGCAAAACCGACTGGAAGATCTTAATGGTACAAAGCCCTAAAATGTTACAGGAAGTGGCTATACAGGGTGAAAAAGGGAAATTAGTAACTTATGGTAGGACATCGGCCAAAATGTATCTTACGCCTAGAGCCTATAAAAATATTCCTAAAAGCGACGTGAAAGGAAGAGAACAAGCTACGGTTCTTGATATCGACGACAATATCTTTTTAAAGGAGCTGAGTTTATTTCTGTCAATGAGCAATTTCAGTAAGGTAACTTATAGGGTAAATTTTTACACGGTTAATAAAGGTCTTCCCGATAAATTAATTAATACCAAAGACATTATTTATGAAACAACTGAAACCCGAGGTTGGAAAAACATTAAGCTTGAACCCTATAATATTTACCTAAAAGGTTATGATAAGATTGCTATAGGTCTGCAACTGATTGACTCTGAGCTTGCACCGAATGATACTGCCAAGACTTCATTTTTGATAGCAGCTTTTCCATCGCCCACAAAAAAGAGTTATTTTAGAGAAAAGAGCGAGTCTGAATGGGTAACTGTAAAATCATCTTACCTATACATTAATATCAAAGCTAGCAAGTTTAATGGTAACACAAACATAGCCAATGAAGATCAGGCTGATGAGTTGGCAAATGGAGAATCGGTATCGACCGATCATTTAAAACTAATGTTTGGCAATAACCTTGGTTTTGGACATTTGGTTAATGTTGATAGTGGAAGAATTTATTATGAAAGTTATGGGAAGGGAGAACCCCTGATCCTTCTTCACGGCAATAATGAATCTATGGCCTCTTTTAGAGCACAATTAATTACATTGAAAGAAAAGTTTAGGGTAATAGCCATAGACACCAGAGGTCAGGGAAATAGCACAGACCAAAGCAAGTCTCCCTACCTATATGAGCTTTTTGCCAAAGATGTAAATAGTGTGATGGAGAAAATGGGGATTAAAAATGCTAACGTTGTTGGTTGGAGTGATGGGGGCAACATTGGCTTGATACTCGCTGCTAAATATCCAGATAGGGTAAAGAAACTGGCTGTTTTTGGAGCTAATCTTTTCCCTGGTGAGGAAGCTATTAAAAAAGAAGTTATTGATATTTTTAAAACAAGAAAACTTAATCTGGCTAAAAATCCATCCCCAAAAACATTCAACGAAATAAGGTTAACAAATCTTGTATTGGAACAACCGGATCTTAAATTAGATGATTTGGCTAAAATAAAAATCCCCGTTTTGGTAATGGCAGGAGAAAACGATGTGGTTTTAGATTCACATACAAAGTTGATTGCCCAATCTATTAGCCAATCTAAATTGTTTATTTTTGAAGGTGGAGATCATTATGTACCCAGCAAACAATCAGCTCAATTTAATAAGGTTATAATGGATTTTATGCTTGAGCGTTAAGGCATAACCATACACAGTAAAGCCGAGCTTTGTGAAAAATATCTTGACAATTTGCTATAAGCTGCAACATCATCAACCTATTATGAAATGAAATAACATGGACGGCAACGATAGAAAAAGACTTTCTCGACTTATAGCTATACTAACCATTCTACAAACAAAGAGAATCGTTACGTCATTATCGCTTGCCGAAAGGTTTGAGGTAAGTGTTCGGACAATTTATAGAGATATTAAAGCATTGGAACAAGCAGGTGTACCGATAATTGCAGTAGAAAGAAAAGGATACACACTAATGGAAGGATATACGATACCACCAGTGATGTTTACCGAAAGTGAAGCAAATGCCTTAATCACGATAGGACAATTAGTTAAAATAAATAGTGATAGTTCCCTCATAAAAGAATACACGGAAGCAGTGAACAAAATAAAAGCTGTGCTATTACATTCAACAAAAAATAAGGCTGACTTGCTATCTAAAAGAATTGCCATTAGTCCCGCAATACCCAACAGAGATACAAGTGATTCATTGGCCTTGATTCAAAATGCTTTGACAAACTATAAGGTCTTGAAAATCACCTATCAATCAGCACCAAATAATGATAAAACTATACGTTACATAGAGCCATTTGCCTTCTACTATAATTTGCAAGAGCGTTGGTTGGTTATTGCTTTTTGTCGACTAAGGAACGATTACCGAATGTTTCGTTTAGATAGGGTTTTAAAAATAGAACCACTTGAAATTTCGTTTGAACCACATCAACTAACACTAAAAGATTTTTTGGACAGCAAAGAAAAAAACTTTAGTATACCTGACATACCGTTGTCATAAAACCATTTTACTTTTGTGCTATTATTAATTTAAAGACAAATTAAGATGAGTAAAGCAAATTTAGTATCAGTAAGAATGATTACAGCTGACATAAAGCGATTGGTTAAGTTTTTTGAGGATGCAACAGGAATAACGGCCAAATGGGCAACAGATGACTTTGCAGAGCTTATAGCTGAATCTTTTACCTTGGCAATTGGAAGCACACGAACATTGGCTTTCTTTGTAGAAGGTGTTGCTGAACCTGCCAGTAACAAAAGTATGATCATAGAATTTCTTGTTGAGCATGTTGATGATGATTATGAAAGAATTAAAGGCTTGACAAACGACATAGTTCAGCAGCCAACCACGATGCCTTGGGGAAACCGTTCTTTACTATTTCGTGACCCAGACGGGAATTTGATTAACTTTTTTACCCCAGTAAGTGAGGAAGCAAAAAAGAAATTCGCATAAAGAATAAGCCCAGTCGCTAACAGTAGTTTAGCAAATTGTGGTTCGGCGCTAGTTGAATAGCAGTCCTTCGATTGAACTTTTGCAATCGATTTTTGCAACTTCGCCAATGCTTAAACGTTAGCTGTCCTATTATTGAACACGCTAAACAAATTTTATGACTTTGAAGAATGAATGACAACGATACAAAAAGACTTTCCAGACTTGTAGCAATCTTAACAACTTTGCAAACAAAACGATTGATAACTTCTACATCACTTGCAGAAAAATTTGGCCTAAGCACACGAACTATTTACAGAGATTTAAAAACATTAGAAAAAGCAGGAGTTCCCATTTTGACAGTAGAGGGCAAAGGTTACAGCTTAATGGAAGGTTATAAAATTCCACCAGTAATGTTTACCGAAAATCAAGCAAATGCTTTAATACTTGCAGAACAATTAGTCTTAAAAAATAGAGATGCTTCGCTAATAAAAGATTATGCAGAAGCCGTAGAAAAAGTAAAAGCCGTATTAAGACAAAGCGAAAAAGACAAAGCTAACTTACTTTCGGTAAGAACAAAGTTTGATAAACTTAAAAACTTTGAAATTAATAGCAATAATTTATCAGCCTTACAAAACGCACTAACCAATTTTTATTTTATAAAACTAGACTACATAAATGCTGAAAATAAAAAAAGCAAAAGAACTGTTGAACCTTTTGCCTTGATTAATACTATGGAGAGTTGGCTGTTGGTTGCCTATTGCTGTTTGCGACAAGACTTCCGCTTTTTTCGGCTGGACAGAATTGAAAAATTAGAAATCTTATCAGACAAATTCACACCTCATAAAATGACCTTGCAAGAATTTTTTGACAAATATCATGGACATTAAATAGCCTTGACATACTGCTGTCATTAGCTCATTTTAATTTTGCATCATAAATAATTTAAAACAAAAAAATAAAATGAGTATCAAAAAAATGATGACAAATTATGCCGGTTACAATTTGAATGCAAATCAACAATTCGTAAATTGGTTAAGCAAGCAATCGGAAGAACAATTGCAGCAAGATGTTCCATCAAGTTTTAATGGAGTTCTTAAAACCTTGAACCATATTTGGGCTATTGAAGAAATGTGGTGTGCTGACCTTTTCAAAAATACTGATGCGGTAAATCGTTATGGTGTGCAAGACTTGAACGCAAAAGAAGTTTTTGATGGATTATTAAACAGGTCTGCAATTATTGCAGAAAAAGTAAGTCAATTAACTGATGCAGCATTAACTGAAAATGTAAATCTTAAAACACCTTGGTTTGAGGCAAACCTTACGCTTGCCGAATATTTGCAGCATCTATTTAATCACGGCACTTACCATCGTGGACAAATTATAACAATGGCACACAGTTTAGGCTTTACAGAAATGCCATCGACCGACTTTTTATTTTATAGTATTATCCATTCAAATAAATAGTGAACAAGACCCTTTGGCGTACGGGCTCGAATGCATTTGGTACGATAGGAGCGGGAAGCATTTCTCAAGTTGATGTTTTTACTAAGGTTGTTTTACCTTAACCTTTACGATGCCACGTTAATGACTGAATAGCATAATAGATGCAATGCTGGTAAAAAGCGAGGGCTGCTATTTTATAGCAGCCCTCGTCATACATTATGTTTGCTAATGATTATTTTTATTTCTTCACCAATTCTACACGCCTGTTCTTTGCCATATTCGCTTCGCTATCGTTAGCAACCAGCGGCCGCTCTGCACCAAAACCAGTTGCAGTTAGTCTACTTGGAGCGATACCCTTTGAGGTTAAGAATTTCAAGATCGTATTGGCACGTTCTGACGATAGTTTTTTATTTCTGTCTGCAGGTCCTGCATTGTCCGTATGTCCTTCGATGGCAATTTTTAGATTAGTATCGTTCTTGAGAAGTGTCAGGATTTCATCTACCACCAGCTGTCCATCAGGCTTTAGATTGGACTTATCGGTATCAAAATTGATGTTCAGGATTGCTTTGCCATTGGCGTCAATGTCTTTTTTCATCTGAACTGCCGTAGGGGCTTTGATGGTTTGCTGGAAACCTTCAAGCTCAACAACCCCTACTTCCCCGCTGGCCGAATTAGAAAATACCTGGAACATGATTTTTCCATTGGCATGGTTGAGGGCGTAAAAGCGCACGGGCTCATTATAAGGGTCGCCCACGATATGATTGTAGATGTTCATATCATCTTCTTTGTTTAGGAAATCTTTCTGAGCATTACTGATCTTTAATTTCCCTAACAGCTTAGCACCGATACTAGCTAGGTATTTATCTACGCTGGAGTCAAATTTATATTGGTTCCATTCCGTATCTTCTCCCCGCATTCTGAATTTAAGTTCAGCCACTTTACCCTCTGCATTGTAAAAAGATTGTCCAGTGAAAATGATCAGTTTTCCAAAATCTTTAAAATGTGAGTAACCCGTTTTGGATTCGGTATAACTGTCTTTAACCTGGATATAAAAATCTGAAGGGGCAGTTAGGTAGGGAAATTTCCCGATGGCTGCGCTTGTTTGTGGAACAGTAGTCCAATCAAACGCCTTGAAAACTTCGGTATTACCAGTTGGTGCTGCTGCTGGGGTTTCAGGACTTGAACTTTCAGTGGCAAGTGTGTCTTTAGTTAGTGACTCTTTATTGTTTGGATTTCCACAGGCAGATAGTAGGCAGGCCAGCATAATTGCACTCAGTAGACCTGATAAACATACTTTTAATTTTAGGGAAAAATTGTTTTTCATAGGGTTTTGTTTTTTGATAAATCTTCAATTATCGTGCTATCAATTGGTTTAACAAACTAGTACCGATGTCAGCTGTGCTGATAAACATGACATTGTTTTAAAGAAATTGTTATTACACTTGGTGTGCATTACTTACTTTCACCGCCGGCCATTAATAATTGTTCTAAAATTTCGGTGTAACCGCGTTCACTGGCAAAGTCCATTGCACTGCGGCTTTCGTTGTTTACAGCGTTTACATCTGCTTGCTGTTCAATTAACATGGAAGTAAAGTCATTAAATCCACATTGTGCAGCTACAAGCAGTGGTGTCTCGCTAAAACTGTTACGAGCGTTGATATCAGCTCCGGCACTAAGCAATAATTTGCCTATATGATGATTGCCAATGCCTGCTGCATAATGCAAGGCTGAGTTTCCATTTAAAAGGCGTAGGTTCACATCAGCGCCACTTTTCGATAGGAGCTCTACCAGATGAATGTTTGAATTGTTTACGGCCAACACTAAAGCAGTAACACCATCGTTATTCAGCTCATTTACATTTGATGCGTCTGATTGTAATAAGGTCCGAACCGTTTCACTTCGATTATTGTAAACAGCCTGATGCAGTGGGCTATTACCGTGATCATCTTTTTGTGCTACATTTCCGTTCGAGATAGCTGCAATTAAATCACGCATTCCATTGGCGGTAGCATGATCTAACACATTATAACCTGCGTTATCTTTGACTGAAACATCAGCATTCAAGCTAATCAGGTAGAGGGCAGTTTCAGTTCTACCATCCAACACAGCATAGAATAGGGGTGTTTGACCGCTGTTATTGGCAGCATTAATGTCAGCTCCAGCACCACTGAGCAACTTGATAAGATCTTTACTGCCGCTGCGGGAAGCCATGTGCAAAGGGGTTTCGCTGCTGTTATTAGCCAGCGTAACGTCAGCTCCGGCGTCAACCAGCAGTTTGGCAATATCTTTTGCGCCATTTTTACAAACATAGTATAAAGGTGTGTTACCTAAACTATCCCGCTTATCTACATTGATGCCTCCCTTTTTTAGGAAAACTTGTACAATTCCTTTTTGCGCATTTTTACATGCATTTAAAAACATATTATCCATTTGCCCAATTACCTTTTAATTCATTAATTCTTTAACTGCTGCTTCATTATTTTGCTGGATAGCCAGATCCATGGCCGTTTGTCCAGCATTGTTTACTAAATCCAAAGTTGATTTGTCCTTCTCTAGGATTAAAGAGACTATCTTTTTGCCCGACATATGATCAGCATTTCCGGCCGCATAGATCAAGGCTGTATTTCCCAATTGATCTACATAGGTGATATTGGCATCATTATCCAGCAGCAATTCGGCAATACCATATTTCATTTCGTTGCCCACGCTGGCAAATGACATTAAAGGCGTTTTTCCCGATTGGTTGGGCTGGTTGATATTGGCTCCGGCATCAATCAGTTCTTCGGCCAGACTAGGATTCAGATCTGCTAGGTAGTGAGTTACTTGGCAAAGGAGGTTTAATGCGGTGTTACCTTCGTTATCAATGCTATCGTCTAGATTCAGTCCGTTTGCCACTAAAATGCGTAACATCTTTACCACATCTTTGTTAGTTTGGCTCATTCCACGCCCCAGATTAGTTATCGACTTGTTAAGCAGGTAATATGCTGCTGTTTCGCCGTTGCCAGCTTTAAAATTTATATCGGCACCACCTTCGGCCAATAGTTTTACTAAAGGTTCGGAAGCATACTCGCAAGCAAGCATGAGCGGGGTACGCTGGTATTTGTCATCTATTTCATTGAGGTCAACAGCAGATTTGATCAAGGCTTCTACGGCAGCAGGATCTCGGTTTAAAACGGCTTCATGAATGGTCATGCCACCAGTAGCGATGTCATTTTCATTACCTGAGATCAAAGCAGCAACCTCTTTCACACCGCTGCGCTGAGCGTAAGTAAGTGGTGTAGTACCAAAAACATCTTTGTCTTCAATATCAATACCACCCGTTTCTAGCAGTATGCGTACCGTTTTCATCACCGCAGGTATGGCACCTTTTAAATCTTTTCGATTACCCAATTTATCACAAATGGTATGGAGAAGGTTCATGCCTCCAGAATCGGTAACATCCATCTTAAGGCCCGCTTCGCCCATAGCCTGCAAGAATGGATACATGTAAAGTAGACCTGCTTCAAAATAGGCCAGTTTACCTGAATCATTTTTCTTTTTTGGGTTGATGCCAGCATCGAGCAGCGCCTGAGCAGTATTGAAGATCTTCAATGCAATTTCTTCCAGGTTAGGGCTGTCGAAATCAAACCGGGTATTCGTAAGTGCATGCAAGGCAGTGTTACCATATTTGTCTGCATCTGGCTTAAGCGCGGCAGCTTTTAAAAAACGAATGGCTTCTACATCAGTAAAACGAGCTGCCAAGTGGTATAGGTTTTCCCCATAATCATTGGTGATTTCCAGGTCTGGCAGTTGTTTGTATAATTTGAGTATATCCACACTATCATTTGCCGCTGCAAACATGTTGCGTTGGTAGGCATCTTTGATTTCATCAAATTCTTTTGTCATTGGCTATTTCTGCTAATTTTAATGCATCTATAATGTTTTTGTAACCCTTATGGGCAATTGGCTGGGCTGTAGTGACTACTTTTGGATAATTACCAAGTTTTAACCAACACGCTGTTTTAAGGCGTACTATCGCGTCATGAAACAGAGCGGGAAAGTGTTTTACATATCGATTGCTTACCCCCTGCAAATAATCATCGGTTTGATTCTGCTTACTTCTAATTTGCTGGTAATCGTTGTTGGCATTAAACTTATTTCCGCTGCTTACCATTGGTGCAAGCTGAATACTTTCTAACGCTTTTAAAGCTTCCTGAAAATTGCCACTCCAATGAAAACAAAGCGCCATGTTATAAAGTGAAGCATTTGAGGCTGGCTTTTCAATAGTCAGCAGTTCATATGCTTCTGAGTAACGCCGTTGGAAGATAAGTTCCAATACTAATGGGTCTGTATCTGTTGATGTATCTTTGGTAACCGTTGATCCTAAAAGCATAGTACAGTATTATTCGTTTTAATCGATTTTAAAATAATTTTCGGCACTTATTTTATTGAAGGCAAGAGTTGGATTTTCTCGCCGACAAATAACACATGGTGGAACCAATTGCTACTTGGGTTTTACTTCCTCTAGTTTAGCAAGAATCGGCCCCTTGTGCTCCAAGGTAAAGGCAACGAATTTATCTTCCTTTATTGCCAAACGTACTAACATTGGAAGCCAGGGATAGATTTTTCGGGCTAAAACTTCAAAGGTTGCATCGTCTTGAGCTGCGGCCAAGGCCTGATTTGCATAGGGCTCGATTTTCGGCCAATTTTCGGCCATTACCGGTCCAATTGCATTCATGATTTTGTTGTTTAGGTCGCTGTTAGCGCCATTGTCTTTACTTAATAGGGATGATAACATTGGATCTTTTTTTAGGAATACTCAGTTAGAAATTAAATTTATTTTGCCTAGTAAATTATTCAACTATTATTTCAACTTACTAGGTTCTGGTTAACAAATTATAGGTGACGTTTGTGTTAATTGTTTCTTTTGCGCTGATTTATTCTACCATGCTAAGCTCTGAAATAGAGATAAATCCACTTGTTTCTTTGCCTGCTTTATTGACGAAATAAACATATAGCCAGTTTTGCCTGCTGGCAGCGATCCTATCAATATCCAGCCTAACTTTATCGCCTTTAATAACATAGGCCTTAACCTTGCTTCCTGCATCTGGTTTTTGATAGAAATACGCTTTTGGTGCTTTTACTACATATTCTCCAGCAACAGCATCGGTAATCTTGTTATAAAAACCATTAAAGTCTTCTGTTAAATGGTCGGTGCTGCAACGATTAAATAAAGCCTTGATTTTACCATTAACGATATTCAGTGTAACCATACAATCTGGGTCGTTTTCTTCGCTACGCAGAACAACCGTATTGTTCTTCAATACACCTTTGCCATAATAGCTTCCCGTTTGAGCTGAGGAGGTATTCCACCAAGTGAAGATTTCTGCTGTTACCTGCTCGCCTTTTTTTTGGAAAGAAATTACACCATAAGCGCCATTCGAGGCTTTTTTTTCATAAGTGCCGTTTTGTGCATTTGCTGCTAAAGACGAACATAAAATGAGGAACCAGAAGGCCATCTGTTTTTTAGATCGTTGTACTTTAAAAATAAGCGAGGATTTCATGATAGAGATTTAGTACTTATGGTAATTTATTTTATCCAGGGTGAAAATAAATTCTAAATAAGTGAGCGTAAACAGCTATTTTCCTATTTAGAATTTAATTCCAATCGTTTTAATGGGTGTTACATTTTTTCTAAAATCTCTTTCTTTTTCTGATCGAACTCTTGTTGAGTGAGGATATTTTCATCAAGGAGCAGTTTCAGTTTTTGCAAATACACGATCGGGTCAGTGTTAGGGCTGAAGGATGTAAGTTCCTCTTTCTTGGTATCTAAAACTTTTCCCATCTCCATACCGAAGCCCAGTTGTAATCCTGCACCAGCAAGTCCGCCTTCATTGCGGGCAGCATCTCTCAGTGCACGAAGCTTTTCTAGTTCCACATAGCTCAAACCGCCTTCAGCAGCAGCACTGCTTTCTGCGGTAATATCTGCTATCTTGCCAATGCGTTCCATTGTTTTTTGGTCGAAGGTGGTGCCCTGGATTTTAAAGTCTTTCAGTTCTAGTCCTAACGTCTGGAATTCTGCATTCAACCGCTCTCTCAAACTTGTAGCAACAGTGTCCAGTTGCGAATCAATGTCGATGTAGCTGAGCTTAAGCTGCGCTAAGAGGGAAGTTAACGACTGCGGGATGCGTGACATTAGCAATGCCTTTGAATCATCGACGGTATAAACATCTCTTGATCCTACAATTTCATTGAAAAAGGAGAGCGGATCAGAAATCCTCATGGAATAATTGCCATACATGCCCAGTTCGATCGGTAATTTGTAATTGGCGTCGATATACTTAATGGGAGAGGCGGTACCCCAAGCTTGGTTTACAATAGCTGCCTTTCTGTAAAAATAGATATGGGCTTTATGCTCACTTTCAAAAAACTGCATGTATTTGGAAAGGGTGGTTAGAAAGGGAATGTTTTCGGTTTCAATATTGAAGATCCCCTCTTGCTCGAGCAGGCCGGTTACTTTTCCCTCGTAAACCAATATACAGCCCTGACCAGGTGAAACAATCAGTTTACTATCGTTTTTTATCTCTGCCGTTGGCACCGGAAATTTGTAAAATAACAAGTCGGGCTGCTGGTTTTCCCACTCGATAACGGTATTTAATTGTTTTCTGAAAAAATCTCCTAGTCCCATATCTATTAGTTTTTAAAATGATCAATACTTGTTCCGTCAAGGTCGAATAAATCTACGCCTGCTCCTGTAAACGCATAATATCCGTTCTTGTAACGATATAGTTTTTTAATGTTTTCTCCTTTTGGTAGGGGTGCGGTCCAGATGACCTCTCCCGTGTTTATGTTGAGCCGTTGCAGCTTATATGGCGCCTCGTTGGTCGCATTTGCCTTAAATTTTATGAGCAATACCTGACCATCTTCATACACAACCATTGGCTCATAATAATTTCTGCCAGGGGTAAGGTCTTTAAAGCTGGTGATACGTCTATATTCTTTCAAATCTGGAATGACCATGCAGATCACGTACCCTTGACCCATTACGTAGCTCTTGGTCCAATGAAAGAACTTTTGAAAAGTCTTTGGGCCAGCTCCATTATCGAGATAACTGATTTTGAGCAATTGCAACTTATACCCAGAATATTCATCTTTGCTTTGCGTAAAATGGTGATAGGTGACTTTCTTAGCACCTGGTAATAGCGTTGCAAAACCATGTGAAGCTCTTTCGTAACCATCAGGCGTATATGATTTATTGATGATGGGAAAATAAAAGATTGGTTCTTCTTCACTGGTAACGAGTTCAAGGCCATCGCCATCTTCCGTGAATTTTAGCGACTTTAGTCCATCTTGTGCGTTTGCAATACCTGCAAACATTTGTTTGTTAACCAATGTAACCTCCAGTGCTTCTGTATCTAATTCGTAAATTTCTTGGGATGAGATGAGGTAGGTACGATGATTTGAAAATGTGCGCAACTGGGTATTTTGGGTAAAAGGGTTAGTAGCGCCAAGTTTAACCTCTTTAATAACCTTCTTCTCAAGGGGATCATAAAAGACAAGATATTTAGTTTCTGTTTTTGGACCTACTTTTTCGTCTTGATATGTTCTCCATTCTACACGTAACAATGTCGGCTTACCGGTGATGGACGATACCAGTTCTAAGTCGCCAAGACTTCCACTAATGTATTCATCTTTCTTTTTTTCACTAACGGTATGATCTGCAACAAACTTGCTTGGTTGACTAGACTTGCCTGATCTATTGAAGAAGAATATAACGATTGCGATTGCCCCGATTAATAACACGAGGATCAATATTTTGTAAAAGTTGTTTCTGGCGGGTGGAGTCTGCCTACCATTGCCAACTCCCTTAAATTGCGCATTATCATTTTCCGGATATCCCATTACTTTAAGATGGTGCCTTTAAAATCTATTACAAATACACTATCGGTTCTTGACAGCGCCACATAACCACTTTTATACCGAGCAACTTCTTCGATGATCTGTCCATTTACTGGAGTTGTCCATACGGGCAAACCAGTTTGGGGATCAATTTTTTGAATGCGGTAACCACTTTTCGGATTGGCATCAGCCTTGAACTGGATCAGCAGCTCGTTCCCGCTTCCGTACAGCACCTCAGGATTGAAATAATATCTGCCTGGCGTGATGTCCTTCCAATCAAGCACCCTGCTTTTTTTGATCTGGAAATGATCAACGAGTACTTTTTTGTAAGGGTCTCTTTCCGTAAAAATACCAGAACCTCCATAGTCATTTCCCCAAGAGACATTATCCAATAAGTCTTTTGGTGCACCACCATTATCTTTATACCTGACTTTTAGCAACTGCTGCTTCTCATCGGGATAATCATTGCTCTTACCAGTGAAAAGGTACATGGTAGTCTCTTTTGCGCCTGGCAGTAGCGTGCCGAAGCCAGATTGTGCGTCGTAGAAATCATCTTCTTTATAGATTTTCTTAGCCAAAGGGTAGAGATAGAATTTTTTTCCATCGTTTGTCATGATGATCAAACCATCCCCAAAATCGTCATATACAAAAGAAATTGTTGCAATACCTGCCTGTAGCTCCTTATATCCACCAAAATACTTTTTGCTCACGTTTTCTAGCCGGCCTTTTGTCAGATCGAACATATAAAGTTCCCCATCCACGATCAGGTAGCTGTTGTAGTCTGAAAAGACTTTCATGTTTATCTGTGAACCATTATATCCTGAAGCAACTAAACTTTCTTCTGCAATGCGCTTTTTGGAAAGGACATCATAAAATTCCAGATAATAGCCATCTTTCTCTTTGTCCTTTTCTGCTTGATAGCTTCTATCTACTAAGCGGATCGCCATTGGTTTATCAAGGCTAGGCTGTGCGGGCAAAAAAGTTTTCGTCTGGCTAGTCGAGTATTCTGCTTCTGGTTTTTCAGCTTCGCTTGCCGAGTAACTGTTTGTTACAGGTTCATTTTTGGAGAGCAAACCAGTTAAAACTGAAAATGTTATGATAATGAACAAAACTACAGCTACACCAATTACCAGCCTCAATTTCTGGGGCGCTAAAACAGGGTTATTGCTCTCATAGTTGTATTTATGATTGTGGTTATAATTAACGGTGATATCGTCATTATCAAGATAATATTCACTTTGGCAGTTTCCACATCTGTAAACATCGGGTTTTATCTCTGTTTTAACAGTGCTACCGCATTGAGGGCATTTGATCGCTTTAATTTCTTTCGCCATAAGCGCATTTCATTTCAGATTGATGGATATGTTGACATAACAATCTTGCTTGGCAAAGGTTTGATGATAAGATAGTCTTTGTTGTAATTAACAACTAAGCTATAAATGACAATCAATTATCGTTTTAAGAGAAGAATTGAAATAACTAGTAGAAAACTTTTCGATCCTCAATACTAGGGGATATATTGATTAAAATAATGCATGTGATAAAATCTGTAAGTTATTGATTTTTAGATAACTAATTAGGTATTTGTAAATGAAAAGTGTATAGAGCTTTGCTCAAATTCGTATATTAGGAAATGATAAGATTAGATCTGCAGGATATTTATGAGATTACAGCTGTAAATGATAATGGGGTTGAATTGATTGCGCAATTTGATTCGCCGCAGATAACTGCTGACCCTATAAGAATACATGTTAAGCTTTCTTTGCATCCAGATCCTTTCTTATCGAATGTTTATAATCTCTGTTTAGGCCCCCTTGATAAAAATGGATCGATAGATGATAAGATAAGGCTTAAACATCAAGACGTAAGCAAAGTCTTATCTACTGCTATTTTTGTTGCCTATTATTTTTTAAATGATAGAGAAAATAGCATTATTGGTTTAGATGGTTCTGATGACATACGTGCAAATCTGTACCATAGTATGTTTGTACTTAATCGCGAGTTAATGTCAGATTATTTTGTTTGTGTTGGTGTAGATTGGTATGTAAAACTGTTGAGAAACAAAAAGGATGTGGAAAGAGATGATCAAGGAAATCCGCTATTTAAACCTAATATTGAGCCATTTGATTATTCAAGGAATAGAAAACAATTATACGGTTACTATATGTTTTCGTTAAAAATAAATTTATAATTGGTATAATTTTTTATTATTATATTTGTAATATGAATCCACGTATGCAACAACAGCTAGAACATTTTAAGAAAGTGACTAGCCACCAAAAAGCGTCTGGAGCAACCGCACGCACGAACAGCCCTAATTATGAGGATAGCCTTTCAAAAGCTATTCGCACAGAAGAGGATGGAAAAAGATTTATGGCGAATTTAAAAAGTGCTATAGAAAAGTCAAGATAATTCAAAAGAGGATAAATTTAAAGAGGCTGTCTCACAGTGGATAGCCTCTTTTTTATTTCTGGTAATTTTCGTGTTTTAAGGGTATGGAAAACGACGCAAGTTTTTATGCCATATGATTCTGATTAGTTGCAATTAATTCCACCTAGTCTGGAAGGATTTCTTCCACATCTTATGTTAAATTTCAACAGAAATTTGACTAGGTTAAGTTTTTTTATTTTCTTTAAGAAAAAACATGTCCAAGAAATTATTGATTGTATTGGTGCTATTTTTAGCGTTTAGCTGTAAAAAATACAGTAATGATGATACTACGCCTTATAAGTGGAAAAGAGACTTATACAGAGCGAGGGTACAGAATGATAACCCTGCAATGTTTTATTCTAGAGATCCAAAGATTTCGGGCAATCCGGATGCTATTTTCTTAAGTTCTGATTATGTTATTTTGACAGCATACCGCAAGGATAAACAGCAAGATAGTATCTATAAAGCTAGCGGTAGGATGCAGGTTTATAAATATGAAAAGGTAGAATAAAATAATTTATAAAATAACTTGCAAAATGAAGTTGTTTATCTACTATTTCCACCTATGCTTCTAAAATTCCATTAGGTAAACTTGTAAGCGTGATCATATTGTAGTTTTGTATTAGAGGCAGCATTGAGCTATAGTGTAGGTCCAGTGTAGACCCAGTGTAGACCCAGTCTTTATTGGTTCACTGGTTCATTTGCCCCCACCTCAATCCTCCCCCAGTTGGGGAGGAAGCAGGATGTATAAGTCAACGTTCATGGAATAATGCTAATGCATCATTTATAAGATAAGTTTTAATGTTGTGCCCAAGGCATACCTTTGGGAGAATGTCATTAAGTTTAGCTTTACTGGATTTCTGGAAAAGCAAAACAGAATGAATGGAGTGAGATTTTATCGATAGATTCCTCCTTCGTCGGAAGGACAAAGCCTATAATCAATCGAATCTTTCCTTAACTTAACGACATTGCCCTAAGGGCATTTCTGGGATGACATTCCTGAATGCAGATGTAAGGTAATAAATTAGCAGGCCAATGACGACACGTATAAAAGTTCGAGCCTTACCTTTTTGAATATATATGAAAATGGTATATTCTTTTTCAGCAGCATGAGCTAGTATGTTCTTTACTTAATTATTAATATGATTATCTAACTTACGATCTAACAAAGATTCGATTTCAGACAATAACGCTACCAAATCAAAAGGTTTGGAAAGGAAGGCATCTGCCCCTGAACTCTCAGCTATTGCCTTACCCTCTGTACTGGCAGAATACATGAGCACAGGAATGTGCTGCTTTCCATGATCAGCCTTTAATGTTTTTAAAATCTGATCGCCAGAAATAACAGGCATCCAAATGTCGAGCAAGATGAGATCTGGTTGTTCTTTTGCTATAGTTCTCAGCACATTTACGCTGTTGGGCTCTAGCACAACCTCGTATCCATCATCATCAAGCAAAAGCTCCAGCATTTCTAATATTCCCTGGTCGTCATCACAAACCAATATCTTTTTATCTTTTATCTTCATTGCCAGTTAATGCTTGTTGTTGAATGGAATTGTAAAACTGAAGGTTGAACCCACATTCTTTTGGCTCTCTACCCAAATGGTGCCTCCGTGGTTTTGTATGATCTGCTGGCAGATGTAAAGACCGATTCCCATGCCTGGGTAATGGCGCTGTACCTCGCTAACTCTATAAAAGCGGTTGAACACCTTTGATTGTTCATCTTCGCTGATGCCCATGCCCTGATCGGTAACCGAAAATTTGATAAAGTTACTGATGTTTGAAAGATGTATTACAATGCTACTTCCTTCAGGAGAATATTTGATGGCATTGCTTAGCAAGTTCGAAACAACCTGAATGAGGTGCGACTCATCACCATAAAATGGTCTGGATACATTGCCTATGAGTTCAATTTTTCGCTTTGGAGAAGCTGTCCGAATACCTTCGATCGTTTCTGCCACCATTTTATCAAAATCAAATTCTTCATGATGGAGCTCAATGTTACCCGTCTGGATCCGAGATACATCTAACAGCTCAAAAAGCAATTGATTAAGCCTTGTTACATATTTTCCAGTCTTTTCTACAATGCCCTTAAACTTATCGCTTGCGTTTTCGGGCATCATCCTTTCCATTAGCTGCATGTAACCCACAATAGTGGTGAGTGGGGTTTTTAGCTCATGGCTGGCAATGGAAAGAAAATCGTCTTTACGCTGCTGGATAGCCCTTCGCTCGGTGATATCTTCAATGGCCAATAAAATCCAGTCTTTATATTGCCCTTCAAGTTCAATCCGGTGTGCATTGAGCAGCATTAGCTTTTTTCCAATATGTGGAAATTCATGCTCTACCTCATAATCCAACACTGGATTGTTGGTGGGCAGAATCTCTTCCATCATCTTTTTCAGCTCAGGAATATTCCACTGGCCATTGCCAAGATCATAAAGCAATTTTCCCTTGGTCTCATTTATCGAAACCTTAAAAGTATTGAGAAAGTGATTGTTAGCGCTTAAGGTCTTGTAATCTTTATCCATTACCAAGAGACTTTCACGGATAGTTTCAACAATACTTTTAAGGTATTCTTGGCTTTCACGAAGCATCCTAGTCCGTTCTTCAACTTTTTTCTCCGTTTCCTGCTGATTAAGTTCCAGTTCGAGCTGAGATTTCTTACGTTTGGTTACATCGTTCTGGATTCCGATAAAGTTGGTTACCCTCCCCGTGCTGTCTTTAACAGGGGAGATGTAAAGCTCGTTCCAGAACAGTTTTCCATCTTTCGTATAGTTTCTGATCTCTACGTTGCACGATTCTCCATTAGCTATCGCAGCTGCTATGATTTCTCTTTGTTCTTGCCTGCGGTCTTTTCCCTGCAAAAATCTGCAATTGTGGCCAATGATCTCATTTCTGTTATAACCAGAGATTTTTTCAAAAGCAGGGTTGCAGTAAATAATGGGATTGTCTGGCAGCAAACTATCGGTAATCACAATGCCTGTGACACTTGCATCCAGTACTTTGTTAAGGATTTCAGAACTTAAATTCGAAATGTTAACCTCTTGATCTTTATGTGGTATGGCGTTCAAATAAATATTTTTTGAAAATAAACGATTGATGCTGGAATTTGGTTTTAAAAAATTAAAATTATCAAGGTAGATCAAGCTCTTGATGTAGTAAATAGCCTTGAACGACTTTATCGATACTTTTTATCTTTTTTGCCCTCAACAACTGATTAATTGAACGAAAATTTAGAAATTGATCTCATCATAAAAACGTAACATCTATAAGCTCAATTAAAAAGCCGACCTTTAAAAAAATGGAGAGATTTATTGCATTCATCCAATCAATTGTATTGATAGCAGATTCTGATTTGCAGCTTGTATTATCGAAGTGCAGCACAAAAAAAGTAGCTAAAGGAAAAATTATTTTAAGAAAAGGACGAATTGCCAATCAATATTTTTTTATCGCATCAGGTGGTGTACGCTTTTTTTATGAATTGAACGGGCAAGAAAATACCACATGGGTTACCTTTAAAGATGAATTTTTTACAGAAATCTCTAGTCTCAATCCGCAGCGACCAACAAGGTTTAATATTGAAGCTATTACAGACACTGAGCTAGTGGTAATTGAAAAAAAAGATATGGATTTTTTATATGCACATATCCCCATTTGGGAAGAGTTTGGCAGAAAAATATGGGAAGCAATGTCGGTAAGAATGATTGATCAGATTTTAAATTTCCAAACACGCTCTGCCGAGGAACGCTATTTGGAATTTATGAACAACCCTGAGTTTTTAGAAAAAGTACCCATTAAACAGTTGGCGGCGGTTCTGGGCATTACCCCCAATGCATTAAGCCGTATTAGAAAGAATATTCGGTAATCTTGATTTTCTACCAATTGGTAGTTTTATGTAATGAACAGCCAATTACCTTTGGGTTACCTAAAAATAAATAGATGACCCAAATAAATGATCTTGATGTAGACAATTTAAAGCTGTATGCTGATGATGAATTAATTAAAAGTTTCCCTGGCTTTACCAATCACTACGCAAGCGTTAACGGGATAAAACTCCATTATGTGGATGGTGGAAGTGGCATGCCGTTAATCTGCTTACCAGGATGGCCGCAAACCTGGTACTCCTATCATGCTATAGCCATTGAGCTAGCAAAGGAATACCGCATCATTATTGTGGATATAAGAGGAATGGGAAGTTCGGAAAAACCCGATACAGGCTTCGATAAAAAAACAATGGCATCGGATATTTTAGAATTGATCAAACAACTAGGGCTAAGCAAAGTTCATATGATGGGGCACGACATTGGCGGGATGGTAGCCATGAGCTTCGCGTTTAACTATCCAGAATTTACAGCAAAGTTGATTGTTGCAGATGGTGTACATCCGAGTGAAGGAATGATGCAGATGCCCCTGATGCCAGCCAAGGGTACCTTTACTAAAAAGATGGATGCCAATATGCCCTATGCCTGGTGGATGGGCTTTAACCAAGTAAAAGAATTGCCGGAAAAAATATTAGAGGGACGTTTTCGATACTTATTAGACTATCTTTTTGCCTATGTAATGATAGACGAAGATAAAATGAGTTTGTTTGAGCGAGCATTATATGCATCAGCCTACAATGAAAAAGAAAGTATCAGAGCTGCTAATGCGTGGTACCAAAGTTTTGGACAGGATATAGCAGACGCAAAAAACTATAAGCAACTTACCATGCCCGTATTGGGAATTGCTAGTTATGTAAGCTACAATTACATGAAAATGGGATTACCTTACGTTGCAAATGATGTAGATGTAACTGGGATCTTAGATAGCGGCCATTACATGTTTGAAGAACAGCCTAAAAAAGTGCTGGATGCTGTGCTCAGTTTTTTAAAGTTATAATGAGGATTTACTAATCAAAAAAAAGATAATTATTTAAAGATGAAGAAAATAATTTTAGTAGCCGGAGCTACGGGTAATTTGGGAAAAAGAATTTGTAGCGAGTTGATCAATAGAAATGCAGAGGTAAGGGCTTTGGTAAGAACCGCTACCGACCCTGAAAAAATAGCAGCGCTTGCAAAAATGGGCGTAAAGGTGATCGAAGCAGATTTGACCAATATTACTGAAATAACAGCTGCCTGCAATGGGGCCAATTGTGTGGTTTCTGCGCTTGCAGGCCTTGGAGATGTGATTATAGAACTGCAAAAAAGATTGCTGGACGGTGCAATATCAGCAGGGGTGCCGAAGTTTATCCCATCAGATTTTTGCACGGATTACAACGAATTGGTGCCAGGCGAAAATAGGAATTTTGATTTGCGAAGAGAATTTAAAACATACCTGGATAGTACTCCCATCAAAGCAACTTCTATTTTTAATGGTGCTTTTGCCGATATACTGAAATACAATACGCCTATTTTAAATTTAAGAGACAAAAGCATTGGTTATTGGGGTGACAAAGCAGACTGGAAACTAGATTTTACCACCATGGATAATACAGCGGCATTTACAGCTGAAGTAGCTTTAGCCGATGAGACACCTAGAAATTTACAGATTGCAAGTTTCCAGATTAGCCCGAATATGATTATGGCGGAAGTGAAAAAGGCAACTGAGCAGGAATTTGCCCTACAAAAATTATCAAGTCTTGATGATTTTGCACAGTTGATAAAAAAGCAACGAGCAGAAAACCCTGCAGGAGAGGCAGAGCTGTATGCCAAATGGCAGCAAGCCCAATATATGTATTCGATGTTTTCCACACATCATCAGCAATTGGCCAATGAACTTTATGATACCGTTAGTTGGACACCAGTTTCGGAATACATTAAATCTTTTGTAAAATGAAATAATAGTAATAGGCTCATTACAAATGGTTCTTAAAAATATATTATTAAATTTTTGAAAACCGCCTATTCCAATCAGTTCTTCCATAAAGTGGTTCGAATTACGCACAGTCAATGACCCCGAAATTCCTGATCTTTTATAAAAAAAAATAAAAGCAGCGTTTTCATTAATTTAGCCTTATTAAAAATTTAAATCTCTGCGCATATATTTTAACCTCGTTAATTTTTACCTGATGGCACGACCTTTATGAAAGAGCTTCTCAAAAAAAACATCTCCAATCATATATCCATTTCAGAAGATGAAAGGGATATATTTTGTGAACTATTCGAGCATAAATTCATCAAAAAAAAGAGTTTTCTACTGCAGGAGGGTGAAACCTGCAAATTTGAAGGTTTTGTGATCAAAGGACTTTTGCGTGTCTATTACATAGACCAAAATGGTATTGAAAATATACTGTATTTCGCTATGGAGAATTGGTGGGTCACCGATATTGATAGTTTTACCAATGAGAAACCTTCTCAGCTTTACATCGAAGCACTTGAAGATAGCGAAGTACTGCTGATTTCCAAAAAGGACAAGGAATTTGCCTATACCAATCTTCCCAAAATAGAAAAACTATTTAGGATCATGACCCAAAAAACCCATGTTGCCCTGCAAAGGAGGATGATCGATAATCTAAGCAAGACTGCCGACCAACGCTACCTGGATTTTATAGAGAAATATCCCCAATTATTGCAAAGACTGACCAATCTTCAGATCGCAGCATACTTGGGCATAAGCCACGAATTTTTGAGTAAGATTAGAAAAAAAATAGTCAATCCCGGTTAGTTGCCGGTATTTATTGAACTTGTTCAATCTTTTTGTCTTAGTGAAGAGCGCATCTTTGTATCATCAATTAAAAAAGATATGAAATCAATTATCTCAACATTATTTCTAACAATTCTAATCTTATCAAAAATGGAAGCAAATGCACAAGGTTTCAAAACCATTGAAACCACTAATTTAAAACTAGAAGTTTATAATGCATCAGAAAATGCTTTTGGTGTGGCATCGGTAATCGTTTCAGGCAAAACAGATGCAGTATTGATCGACGCACAGTTTACCTTGGCAGATGCCGAAAAGGTAGCTTCGGAAATCAAAAAATCTGGAAAGAAATTAACCGTTATCTATGTGTCACACGCTGATCCGGATTACTATTTCGGATTGGAGGTATTTAAAAAATATTTCCCGGAAGTAACTGCTTATGCGTCACCAGCAACAGTGGAGGCTATCAAAGCCACTGCACAGAAAAAACTTGACGTTTGGGGCGAGCGTTTGGGCAAAGCCATTACTTCTAATGTGGTATTGCCTCAGGTCTTGAAAGGAAATAGCATTGAGTTAGAGGGACAGAAACTTGAAATTGTTGGTTTAGATGAGTTTCCGGCAAAGACTTTTGTTTGGGTTCCTTCCATCAAGGCAGTTGTAGGTGGCATCAACGTATTTGGAACTACTTTTAACCTTTGGATGGCAGATGCACAGACCCCAGAAGCCCGCAAAAACTGGATTACTGTTTTGGACAAAATCGAAGCTTTACAGCCCGCAATTGTTATTCCAGCCCATGCCAACAATGCAAGCCCATTTGATGTTAGCGCAGTAAAACATACCAAAAGCTATATCCAGTTCTACGAAGAGGCATTAAAAACAAATAAAACTTCTGAAGAATTGATTAAAACAATCAAAGCAAAATATCCAATTTTAACTTTTGAAACAGCCTTACAAATAGGAGCAAAAGTGAACACTGGCGAAATGAAGTGGTAAAGCTTAAAATCATATTCAGCTTGATGGTGCTTTTTGCAGCATCAGGTTGTTTATCAACTCAAAAGGAAATGACAAATCTTGAAATTGTAAAAAGTACCTACGAAGGAAAAACTTCGGAAGAAAACGGTAAAAATCTTGCCAAATATGTAGCTGATGATATCTCCTGGACCGAAGCTAAAGGTTTTCCTTATGCAGGTACTTACATCGGATTGGCAGAAGTGACCAAGAACGTTTTTAGTAGATTAGGAAGCGAATGGATCGATTATAAATTCACGCCAGAAGATTATGTAGCCAACGAAGACAAAGTAGTAGCCTTTGGAACATATACCGGAACCTACAAAATTACAGGCAAGCCATTTACAGCAAGAGTAGCCCATATTTGGAAATTGAAGGACGGAAAAATAATCAGTTTCGAACAGTTTGTAGATAGCCAGCCGGTAAACGATGCCATGAAATAGGCGAAGAATAGTACATAAATAAAGAATAGGATGAAGAAACTCAAGCAAATTATAGCAGAAATAAAGAATACGAAAGATAAAGATACGGATGAATTGCAGGAGTTGATATTGCGGTATATTTGCTATGCTCCAAAAATGCCTTTGAGGATTTTTCAGGAAAACATACTTGAACGTGCTGAAAAAAACACATTGAAGGTTTTCGACAAATACTTCTCTGGGCAAGAGCTGACTTTCCAAGCATTTAAATGGGGGAATGGTGGTAGGAGAATATTTCTTACTCACGGATGGGGCTCAAAAGCGGCCGATCTTTATGAGATCATAATTGCCTTGGAACAGATAGAAAATGTAGAAGTCATTGCTTTCGATGCTCCAGGCAATGGCGCATCTGAAGGTGCGTTATCTAGTCTGTTGCTGTTTGTGGAGGGTGTGAAAGCTATTGTCGCTCAGTACGGTATCCCTGAAGTAACCATAGGACATTCATTGGGTGCGACTGCGAACATTATGGCAATGGAACAGTTAGAGATCCATACCAAGCAGATCATAAGCATCGCTCCATTGATTGATCTGGGGAAAAATTTCGAGGCGAGTCTGGATGCGATTGATATACCCAAATCTATTCAACATACTTTTTTTGAAAGTTTTGAAGAAAGATTTAAAAAGCCAGTTTCCAAATATAATCTTGTTGACTGGTCAGCTTTCACTACTGATGCATCAAAACATTGGGTTGCTTACGATGAAAATGATTTGGTATCTCCTCATCCACATATCAGTGCCTTTTTAGAATCAAATCGTGCTATAGGATTTATAAACTACATCGGAGCCGGTCATGAACGGATCATTAAATCGCCAACCATGATTGAGGATATGTTGAGGGTTTTAGGTTAAGTTGTTGATAGTTTTTGGCCATTTTAAAAGACTATTGTCGCTATCTGATTGTTAGTCATCACTCCTTAAAATTTTTGAAAACTGCCTATTTAGTCAATTCTTCCACAAAATGGGTCGAATTAAGCAACGCCACTGACCCTTTATGGGGCAAAGTCTTTAAACGAGGTTTTTGCCCCATTTTTTTAGCCTGTAATTCTTTATTTTTCGGGCGGATAAGCTCATACGCTCCGTTAATCTTTGTGGTTCGACATTCAACGGTAATGCCCAATTTTATCGGTTCAAATTCACACAATGCCTCGATTATTGATTAATCATCGCTATTTAGGTTGTAAGTTTTGGCCCTAACTTACAATTTAAATTTTGTCTATCTTCGAGAATAATATAGTCTTCATCAAGATAAGAACGTAATCGAGCATGAAAAAAATAGTTAGTTTATTTATCACTTTGGCAAGTTTTACAGTGTCAGCACAGCAATCGAAATTTGCTAACGTCTATTCTTTCATCGAAAATACAACGGTATTTGAAGTCAACCAGACTGAAGGTCACACGGTTTGTATTCCCTTTAAATCGGTTGGTGAGACATTAAACCTTCAGAAATCGAAGTCAGATAACGTGCTTTCGTTGAATGGAAAGTGGAAATTCCATTTTGCCAATACTCCGGAAGGTACTCCCAACAACTTTTTTAAATCGGATTTTAATGATCAGAAATGGTCTCAAATTACAGTTCCATCGAACTGGGAAATGCAGGGTTTTGGCGATCCGTTTTTCCGAAATGTTGCACATCCGTTTCGCTCCAATCCGCCTTTTGTTCCTCGCGAATACAATCCGACTGGCTCGTATCGAAAAACATTTACCCTACCGGCAAATTGGAATAGCAAACGCATTTTTTTGCGCATGGAGAAAACCGCTTCGGCATCGTTTGTCTGGATTAACGGACAGGAAGTTGGCTACAACGAAGGAGCACAAGAGCCTGCTGAATATGATGTTACCAGTTTCCTGAAGCCAGGAAAAAATACCATTGCCGTAAACGTAATTAAATATTCCGATGGTGTTTATCTCGAAAGTCAGGACTATTGGCGTCTGGCTGGTATTTTCGACGACGTTTGGTTGTACGCAAAATCTGATGTGCATCTTTTCGACTGGCATGCCACTACCGACCTGGACAAAAACTATGAGAACGCAAAACTGAATTTGCAGATTACGGTAAATAACCAGTCGAAAGCGGATAAACAGAACTACAGGGTTCGAACTTCGCTGTTTAATTCAGACAATGCTTTAGTTAAGAATTTTACTTCTGACGCAGTTCAAATAACTGCTGATAATAAGAAAATTATTAATATTTCATCAGAAGTATTAAATCCTAAAAAGTGGACCGCTGAAACGCCTAATCTTTACCGCTTAACAATGGAATTAATAAACAATGAAGGAAAAACCGAAGAAGTAATTACTGGTCGTATAGGTTTTAAAGAAACCGAAATCCGCAATCAGGTTTTCTACCTCAATGGCAAGGCCATAAAACTTAATGGCATCAATACGCACATGCAACATCCCACTTTGGGGCATACCATGGACGAAGCCACCATTCGGAAAGATTTTGAACTGTTTAAACAATTCAATATAAATTGTGTACGCATATCACACTATCCACCTGTGTCGCGCTATTTAGAATTAGCAGACGAATATGGGTTTTACATCATCGATGAAACCGGAAATGAAGCTCATGCTACTGAATATTTGTCAGATAGGACTGAATGGGAGCCTATGTACCGTGAACGTGTTCGAAAAATGGTGCTTCGTGATCGTAATCATGCCAGTATTTTGTTTTGGAGCGCTGGAAATGAAAGTGGCGAGGGGAAAAATATTTGTGCCGTGATTGATGAAGGACGGAAATACGATACTACACGATATTGGATGTATGGCGGAAACGCTTTTTCGCATTCTTGCGAAGAGATTATCGGCCCGCGTTACCCATCACCTTTTGAGCTCAAAAATCAGGTGGGGATGGTTCCTGAAAGCGTTGATCCGCGACCATCGTTTATGGATGAATATCTTTCGGTAGCCGGAAATGCTGGTGGCGGACTGGACGAATATTGGGATGTGATTTACCGCTATCCACGCATCATGGGCGGAGCAATCTGGGATTTCGTAAGTCCAGGATTGCGCGAGCCAGTTCGAAAATTGGCAGATTCTTCACCAAACAATGTAGCAACTCACATCATGGGACGCGGCAAGCTGGTGACCGGACACGATGGAAAAGGCATTGATCTGAATGGTCACGATCAATGGGTGGAAGTTTATCAGGATAGAAATGTTGAAATCTCGGGAGATGAACTAACGGTTTCGTTTTGGGTTTTCCCACGCGATTTAATGAAAATGGGTGGCACACTACTCACGAAAGGAAATAATCAATTTGGTTTGCAGCAAGTTGGTGCCAACTCGCTCGAGTTCTATATCTATACTTCTAAAAAAACAGTTGTCCGTGGTGAATTACCAAAAGATTGGACACAAAACTGGCATCACGTGGCAGGGATCTATAATGGGAAGTCGATATCAATATATATCGATAGCAAGAAGGTGGCTGAAGCGCCGGTCAACGGAAAGATTACTAATTTTCCTTTTCCTCTTAATGTAGGGAAGAACGCCGAGACACATGGGCAGCATACCTCGGTTTATTTGTGCGATGCCATTATCGATCAGGTGGGTATTTTCCCAAAATCGATTGAAATAAATGACTTATTTGCTGCAAAACCAGATTTGAAAAATCGAGCAGCTTTGTGGCTAGATTTTGAACAGGAGGAAAATAAAGGCGATTTTTTCAGCTATGGAATTGGTGCACGTACTTACGGAAGTATTTGGCCCGACCGAGTTCCAGAGCCTGAGATGTGGCAAATAAAAAAGTCGGCTCAACCTATTTCTGTAAAGTGGAGCAATGTCGAAAAAATGGAAATTGAAGTGCAGAACCGAAACTTTTTTACCAATACGAATGCCTTTGAAGCACGTTGGAATTTGGAGGAAAATGGAATATCAATAGCTTCCGGGAAATTGCAGGTGGATGTAGAACCGGAAGCAAAAAGAACCTACGTTCTTCCTATCTCAAAGCCTCAGGTAAAAGCCGGTGCAACCTATTTGGTAACAGTTAGTTTTCATTCGAAAGAAGCCACAATTTGGGCGCCAAAGGGTTTTGAACAGTGTTGGGATCAATTGGAATTGCCATGGATTGTTCCTGCCGATAAAAAACTGGTACTGCAGAAGGCCGATCATTTAAAAGTGACAGATAATGAGCAACATTTGATTGTATCCGGGGTAAATTTTGATTATACCTTTAATAAAGCTGATGGACAATTGTACTCCATGAAATATATGGGTACAGAATTGCTAAAACAGGGAGCGCAACTTAATGTTTGGCGTGCCCCTCTGGCGAACGAACAGGACGACTGGACCTATCCTGCGGTTAATGTATTTCCTAGAGCCGAGGGCTATGGAAGGATGGTTGCTACTTCATGGTATTCCATTGGTCTGGATAAAATGAAGTCAAAACTTGAATCATTTCGGGTTGAAAATAAGGCTGAAAATGTAATTGTCAGTATTCATGAAATTGCACTTTTGGGAAATGCAGGCAATGCAGGCTTCGAAAATGAGATGATTTATACGATTTCGCCCGACGGTGAAATTAGTTTACAGCACACGATTAATCCGAATGGGAAAATGCCCATGTCGTTGCCACGCATCGGAATAAAGTGGGTTTTTGATGACCAAATGCAAAATGTAGAATGGTTTGGACGTGGACCGCAGGAGAATTATCCAGACCGCAAAACCGGATATCGGATTGGGCATTATCAATCGACAGTTGATGCGATGTTTGTACCGTATTTGCTGCCTCAGGATTGTGGCTTGCGTACCGACAACCGCTATGTGAGACTGACAAATGCTGAAGGAATCGGAATGGAGTTTTCAGCAACTAAACCATTCAATTTCAATTGCTATAATTACAGCACAGAAAATTTGTCAAAGGCAAAATATACTTATGATCTGGTCAAATCGGATGGTGTCACATTCAATTTCGACTACCAGACTACAGGGGTAGGATGCACGGCAATAGGGGTGCTTGATAAATATCAGACCATTCCTCAAACCATACAGTTCACAAGTTCGATAAAACCATTTAAAATCAATAAGTAAGCCTGATGATCATTAAAATAGTAAGAGCTATACCATAATTAACTATTATATTGGGCTTTTCCATTTCAAAAGCGTTCATTATCGATCAGTATGGTGCTCGGAATTGAACATTAAATTAAAAGAAATATCATAGGATACCGTTCATTGACCATATTCGTTAATAAAATTTGTTTGGCATAAAATTCGAAAAGTATGGAATGAAAGTAAATGCCAGTATTAAAATTCCAATAGCTAGGCATTTGATTATTTAAATTTATGCTGGTACACAATTTACTTCTTATCTATAGAAATTTTAAGCGATTTAAAATTTCGTTCTTTATCAACCTGATCGGTTTATCTATCGGATTGGCAAGTACACTGTTGATCTATTTCTGGATAGCCGACGAACTAAGCATTGATAAGTTCAACGAGAAAGATAGTCAGCTCTATCAGGTGATGAGAAATGAACCGCTTAACCATACGATCAATACCGAAGAATATACTCCAGGACTTTTAGCCCGTAGCCTTGCCTCATCAATTCCAGAAGTTGAACGTGCGGTGGCAGTTGTAACTCCCAACATCGCCTATAAAGGTGTACTTTCAGATGGGTTGTCAAAAAGTTATGCCATCCCACAATTTGCGGATAAAGACTATTTCAATGTTTTTACCTATCAGTTTATTGAGGGGGATAAGAATACCGTATTGTTGAACAAAAGTGCAGTTTCAATTTCAGAAGGAATGGCACTTAAATTATTTAAGACAACTAAGGACATCATTGGGAAAACGATATCTTTTGAGAATGAATATTTCGATGGACAATATATGATATCGGGAATATTCAAGTCTCCATCCAACGCTTCAAAACAGTTTGATATATTGTTCAGCTACGAACTGTTCCTAGAAAGAAGACCAGATGTAAGAGATTGGTCAAATGGCGGTCCCTCAACATTTGTAATTTTAAAGAAGGATGCGGATATAGTTGCTGTAAATAGGGATATTACGCAACTACTGCTCACAAAAAGAAATACGAGTGAAACCCTCTTTGTACAGCGCTTTTCAGAAAGGTATCTTTTTGGTAGCTATGAAAATGGAATTCCAGTAGCAGGGAGGATGGTATATGTACGTCTGTTTGGATTTATCTCATTGTTTGTACTGGGAATTGCATGCATCAACTTTATGAACCTATCTACCGCAAAGGCTTCTCGGAGAATGAAGGAGGTGGGTATAAAAAAGGTGATGGGAGCTAAAAGGGGTGCACTAATGATTCAATACATTGGTGAATCTATGCTATTGACATTTATTTCACTATTCGTTGCTTTGCTCGCCACGGAATTATTATTGCCACAGTTCAATGCTATAACAGGCAAATCCCTTAGCCTCCATTTTGACCTGAAGTTGATATTGACACTTTTAAGTATAAGTGTTTTCACTGGTCTAGTTGCTGGTAGTTATCCTGCCTTTTATCTTTCTGGATTTAACCCAACAAATGCGCTTAAGGGGAGGCTAAGCAGTACAAAGGGTGAACTATTAACCAGAAAAGGATTGGTGGTATTCCAGTTCGTCGTATCCATTGTATTAATTATATCTGTTCTGGTTACCTACAACCAACTAAAGTTTGTACAGAATAAGAATCTTGGTTATGAAAAAGACAATATCATTTCGTTTGCCAAACAGGGGAAATTGGAAAAGAATTTTAAATCCTTCATCTCACAATTGAAAAATACCCCAGGAGTAGTTAATGCATCATATATGTATGGAAGTTTGTCTGGTGGCGTTAGTTCGCGTTCAGGTGGGCTTTCATGGACCGGACAGTCGTTACATCAAAAGAACACAAAATTTGATTACCTGGATGTAGATTTTGGCCTGATTGAGACACTTAATATCAAAATAGAGCAGGGAAGGAGTTTTTCTCCTGAGTTTAGGTCGGACAGTTCGGCTATCATCTTTAACAAGGCGGCCATCAAGGCGATGGGAATTACAGATCCAATTGGTAAAACTGTGAATTTTTATGGCAACAGGCAAATTATTGGAGTGGTAGATGATTTCCACTTCGAATCGCTTTTTGAAAAGGTGAAGCCTTTCTTTTTTAAGATAGACTATGAAAGCGGAGGAAATATATTGGTGCGCATTAAATCTGGATCGGAGCAGATGGCCATAGCAAACATAGAAAATTTATATAAGGAATTTAATGAAGGAACACCATTTGAATATAAATTCTTAGATGATGATTATCAGGTTCAATACACACTTGAAAATAAGGTGGCTGTTTTATCGAGGTATTTTGCAGGTATTGCTATTGTGATCTCATGTCTGGGTTTATTTGGATTAGCTGCTTTTATGGTGGAGAGACGGTCAAAAGAGATTGCAATAAGGAAGACATTAGGCTGTAGCGATCTGGGCATTATTTCTTTGTTATCAACTTTTTTTGTCAGAATTATTTTTGTTGCTATCGCTGTGGCTTTTCCATTGGGGTATTTTATAATGGGTGATTGGTTAGAAAGCTTTGCTTATAGAATATCGATTGAGTGGTGGTATTTTGCTTTGGCAGGGGTTTTGTCTTTTGCGATGGCTTGGATTGCAATTGCAACGCAAATACTCATTGCTACAAGGATTAATCCTGTTAAGTATCTTAAAGAATAAATACTCCTCTAAAATTTTAGAAAAACCCTCACGTTTCAGGTAAATGCATGGGATGATGCCTCCGGGTATTTCGGCTACTCACCCATGATCCCAAGGGCAATACCAACGGGATCATCCAATATCCAGGGGGAGGTAATCAACATGGGGCCTTAATGTGTGCAGCCCATTGATCGCAGGGATGTGCCCAAGCCAAAGGCAAAGAGCCTTGGCACCTATTCACAAAGTAGAGCTGTTTGCCGATCAGGGCATTACAGCAATGGAACATACTGCTCCCTACTACAGCAAGGATGGATCTTGTTCCCTCTTTGATCTGTTTTTGAAAAAAAACCATTGGGGCCTATATCGGTGATGCATTTCTTTTCGTTTTCTGTGTTCGTTTTGCCCATGCTTGCAGGGGAGAAACCCGTGTCCGTCCAGTTTATTGAGACGATTGGTAAAAAAAATGAACAGATAGGACCACTTTGGGACACTATATTTGGATTCCAAACTAAATCAATAATTACTGAGATGAACATGAAAATGACAATATTGGCCATGATGGTCATCTTCGCGGTGCCAGCTGTGAAGGCGCAGAACACGACAGCTGCATCCGAAGCCCTGATTAAGCGCATCTTGCCCAGCCACTACCAGTACTTCAAGGTCGAAACGTTGGAAAGCCCAAAGGGAATCGACCGCTTTGAGCTGGAAAGCATTGGTGGGAAGGTGATCTTAAGGGGAAACAATGGCGTGTCGGTTGCCTCGGCGCTTTACCACTACCTGACCGAGTACGCACATTGCCAGGTCACCTGGAACGGCAGCAACCTGAAAATGCCCGCAAGGATGCCCCTGGTGGCCCAAAAGGTGGTAAGGGATACCCCTTACAGCCTTCGATATTACCTGAACTATTGTACATTCAGTTACACCATGAGTTGGTGGGACTGGGAACGCTGGGAGAAAGAAATCGACTGGATGGCCCTTCATGGCATAAATATGCCCCTTGCAATTACGGGCGAGGAATATACCTGGTATGAAGTCTATAAGGGACTAGGCTTTAGTGACGGGGACCTAAAGGACTTTTTCACCGGCCCAGCCTATTTTGGCTGGTTCTGGATGGGCAACATGGATGCCTGGGGTGGTCCATTGCCCCTGCAGTGGATGAAGAGGAGCATTGCCCTTCAGCAAAAGATCGTGGCCCGTCAGCGTACACTTGGCATGAAGCCCGTGTTGCCGGCCTTTACTGGTCACGTGCCGCCCTCTTTCAAGAAGAAATTCCCAGAGGCGAAACTGAAGACAACAAACTGGAACAACGGGTTTGCCGACAATTACATCCTAGATTCCGAGGACCCCCTTTTCAGCAGGATCGGCAAGCTTTTCCTAGACAAACAGACCCAGCTCATGGGAACAGACCATTACTATTCTGCGGATACCTTTAATGAAAATGAGCCGCCGTCAAATGACCCTGGTTACTTGGCAAAGCTCAGCGCCAGAGTATACGATGCCATGCACCAGGCGGACAGCAACGCGGTGTGGGTAATGCAGGGATGGCTTTTCTATGCAGACCGAAAATTCTGGGGAAAGCCGCAGATCGAAGCCCTGTTAAAGGCTGTTCCCGATGAGAAGATGGTGATCCTTGACTTGGCAGCAGAGATAGAGCCGATATGGAAACGTACGGAGGCCTTTTACGGCAAGCCCTGGATCTGGTCGATGCTCAATAACTTCGGGGGAAACACCAACCTTTTCGGACGAATGGATGGCGCGGCCAGCGGTCCGGCGGAAGCATTGAAGGGCGGTGGCTCCGGCAAGCTAACCGGCATTGGGCTGACCATGGAGGGCATAGAGCAGAACCCGGTCATATATGAGCTGTTTACCGGGAATATCTGGCGGACCACGCCGATCAACCTGGATGAATGGCTGCCGAAATACGTTCGAAACCGTTATGGAAAGACCAACGCGCAGGCGATGAAGGCATGGGAGGTATTGCGAAGAACTGTATACACCGTGCCCAAGGACCGGTATATCCGTGACGGTGCAGAGTCCATCATACAGGCCCGTCCAACCCTGGACAGTACGGCGCAATGGACCAAGACCAAGCTCAACTATAAGCCGGGTGACATCTTGCCGGCCTGGAAGTCAATGATTGCCGCCGCCCCTGAACTAAGGGGAAGCGAGGGTTACCGCTTCGATCTGGTCGATCTGACCAGGCAGGTACTGGCCAATTATGCGCTAGTCGTACAGCGGAAGTGGGTCGCGGCTTATCGGGCCAAGGACCAGGCCAAATTTAACCTGTACAGCGGACAGTTCCTGATGCTGATCGATGACCTTGATGGGCTACTGGGTGCACATCCCGACTTCCTCTTGGGCAAGTGGGTTTCCGATGCGCGCAACTGCGGGGAGACCGCCGCCGAGAAAGACCTCTATGAGCGGAATGCGAAGAACCTGATCACCCTTTGGGGAGATAAGGATGCCATCCTTCACGAGTATGCCTGTAGGCAGTGGAGCGGGTTGCTGAGCGATTTCTATAAACCGCGCTGGCAGCAGTTTTTCACCCAGCTAACATTGGATCTGCAGGGCAAGAAGGCCTTGGACACCAAGGTATTCACCTCGAAGGTAAAGGAATGGGAATGGCAATGGGTCAACACCCGAAGGGACTACCCGGTATCGCCCAAGGGCGACCCGGTTGCCATTGCCCTGAAGCTCTACAACCAATATAACAGTGCCATCAGCGGTAGCTACTGATCGCCTGGCAAAGGGCATCCCACATCAGGGCTGCCCTTTCTTTTTGTTATCAATTTGAGACAAAAAGGAAAAGGATTGAGCAGAAAATACAGACACTAATCGGTTTCTTTGAAATGTATAAAACCAATATAAACCAATATGCTGCAATTTTCAAATCCTCCAAGGAACCAATGTCTACGGCAACCAAGTGTCCCGCCACGATCTCCAAATCATGGAAATCAACCAATAAACATTATCCAATCATATATCAGGCCAATGAAATAGATTTTTACTATTCAAACCCAATTTGGGGCGTCTAGAGGCTCCAGCAATGTCCATGCTCCACACGGACATCAATGCCCTAACCAAATTAACCTAAAAGACATTTAAATTATGAAAAAAGGACTTACTTATCTGGTCCATTCTGTAAGGCAGCGCGGATATTTCACGCTGCCATTTAAGCATGCCGTGCTGATTCCGATAGTGTTTTGTTCATGCGTGCCGGCTTTCGGCATCACCGTCGGGAAGGCCACCTTCGGCCCCCTTTATCACGCGGAAACATCATTGGCCAACAGCGGCAACAGCATGGCAATATTGCCAAATCAGAACGCGGACATTACCGTCAAGGGCAGGGTTGTTGACGAAACAGGCGGGCCGCTTCCCGGTGTGACGATCAAGGTCAAGGGGACGGAACGCCTAGTTGCTACCGGTGCAGATGGTACATTCAGCATAACCGTTGCAAACGATGCTATCCTGGTCATATCCTATATTGGCTATACCACATCAGAGGTGGCTGCCACGGCCAACATGACCGTGAAACTGGTTCCATCTTCCAGCAACCTGGGAGAGGTCGTAGTGCTTGGTTTTGGCTCTACGCAAAAACGAAGCGAACAAACTGCCGCTTACAGTACCCTCGCAGGCAAGGAGTTGGTAAAGGCACCGGTTCCCGACATGACCAATGCCCTTATTGGCAAGGTCACTGGCGTGGTGACTCGCCAGGGCAGCGGGGTGCCTGGTGAAAATGCAGCGGACATATTCATCAGGGGACGCTCATCATCCAACTCTGCGGCGTTGGTCATCGTGGATGGGGTTGAACGCACCTCCTTTGGTAACATAGACCCCAATGAGGTTGAATCAATCAGCATATTGAAAGATGCCTCTGCAACTGCGCTTTATGGCATCAAGGCCGGTAACGGCGTGATCGTGGTGACCACCAAGGTGGGCAAGGAGGGAGCCTTCAGGATATCCTATTCTGGGGGAACGGGTTCGGTTAGCCTTACTGGTCTTCCAAATACCGTCAATGCATTCGATGCGGCCTCTTATCAGACCGAGGGGGAGAACAACCTGATTGCGGCTGGCCTTTACACGTCTGCCCAACGTACCTTCAGGGATGAGGACCTAGTTAAGTTCAAGGACCACTCTGACCCGCTTCGCTTTCCAGATGTCAACTGGTACAAGGCAGTTACCAAGAATAGTTGGCTACGCACACAGCATAACCTTAACTTTAGTGGTGGAAGCAAGTTCGCCAAGTTCTTCATATCCCTAGGCTATCTGTTTGAGGATGGGATGTTTGAGAATTTCCAGCGGATCAATGGCTATCGGACCTCAAATTCATTTACGCGCTACAATTTCCGAAGCAACCTAGACTTTAACCTAACCAAGTCAACGGTGTTCAGCATCAAGTTCGGGGGGCGTGTGGAGGATACTTTCGGCATACGCGGGGGCACTGCGGGCACCGGTGACACAAATGGCACCACGGCAATCATCAGCCGTCTTTTGGCCATCCCTGCCTTTGGACTGCCCTTCTTTCCTGAATATACCAGCCGTGCCACGCCAGAACTTGCTGCTTTGGATGATGTCTACAACAATATTGAAAATCCAGCAATTGGGGTAAATACCTTTAACCCCTATTCGCAATTAACCCGTAACGGCTACTTCAACAGGATCAACAATACCATAGAAAGCGTCTTTGTACTGAACCAGAAACTGGACATGGTGACAAAGGGCTTAAGCTTCAAGGGAACATTGGGACTGGATGCCTTCATTATTGGGGTAAGGGCACAGTCGGGCAGCTATGCGAAATACCAGGTCAACCAAACCACGGGCGAGGTTACGCCTGTCCCAGGTGTTTACAACGATGCTCTAGGTGGAGTGAACAGCAGCAGGGATGGATACAACAAGTCGAACATACAACTCGGGTTTAACTATGACCGCAGGTTCAACAATCACCAGGTCTCTGTCCTTGCACTTGCACAAAGGGAGGTGCGTGGCGTGCAGCGAAATGTTGCCAATGCTCCCTTTGCCAACCAAGGCCTGGTCCTGAGCACCAAATACAATTTCAAGGGAAAATACTTCCTTGAGTTTAACGGGGCCTACAACGGGTCTGAAAACTTTGCCGCAGGTAAGCGCTACGGGTTCTTTCCATCGGTTTCGGCCGCCTATAACCTGAGCGAGGAAAGCTTCATGAAAGATATCAAATGGCTTTCCTTCCTGAAGTTAAGGGGCTCTTGGGGCAAGACGGGATATTCGAATCCTGCCGCAACGGGTGAAACCCGTTTTCTGTACAACAGCAACTTTACCAATGGCGGCGGTGGTCCCAACGCTAGCGGTGGCGCATCTGGAGCCAACACGACAGTATATTTTGGAAACGGGACGAGCCCGACCGCCAATCAGGTAGTGTTCCAGAGCCAGTTTGGCAATCCTGACATTACTTGGGAAAATTCGGTAAAGAGGGATCTTGGATTTGAGGCCAGCTTTTTCAAGAACCGAATGAAGCTGACCGGTGATATCTATGACGAAGACCGCACCATGATAGCCCTGCGCCGCACCAATTCTGCACCATTGATCTACGGGGCGACATTGCCCATTGTCAACTATGGGGCAAACTATAACAAGGGTTACGAGCTTGAGTTCTCCTACAATTCCCTGAACAAGGAGTTCAACTATGGCATACAGATACAATATTCACACTACCGGAACAAGATAGTGATTGCTGACCAGGCCGTTAACCTCCCAGGATACCAGAGCGTACTGGGTAACCGTCTTGGCCAGTTTTATGGTTACAAGGTGCTTGGTTTTTACCAGGATGCCGCTGATATTGCCGCAAGTCCGGTAAACAATGCGACTGGTGTCAAGGTGATCCCTGGGGACCTCAAATACCAGGATACCAATGGCGATGGCGCGGTTGATTCACAGGACAGGGTTGCCATTGGTGCCAGCGATATTCCGCAGGGCATCCTTGGGGTGGAACCAAGTGTGAGCTATAAGGGGGTTTCTGTATCGGCTCTATTTCAGGGTGCCTTTGAGGTCAATTCAGCCGTCTTGCCCTATGACCCGGGTCGTTTCCAGGTATATGAGCCAATGCTTACCAGATGGAAGTCGCCAGCGGACAATGAAACCGCGGGCTGGCCAGTTGCAAAACCAACGGGTTACCCGAACAACCCTAGCTACGTGCTAAATTCCTTCTTGATCCAACAGTCTGCCTACGTAAAGCTAAGAAATGTTGAGGTGGCCTATCAGTTGCCTACCCCGTTTTCAAAGAGCCTCGGACTGCAGAGCGTGAGGTTTGCCCTTACGGGCCAGAACCTTTTCACCTGGACCAAGTTCAAGGGTGGGCTGGACCCGGAAATCGCCAACGGCTCAACGGCTGGTGGACTGTCCAATTCCAACATATACCCACTCTCAAAGGTGTATAATTTAAGTATCAATGTGCAATTCTAATTTGAACGTTATGACGAAGAAAATATTTGCCTGTTGTATCCTATTGGTTTTGATAGGGCAGGCAGGGTGCAAGAAAGACTTCCTGCAGCTGGATCTTGGCACTAGGTTGCCAGAGGAGAAGGTTTTTGCGGATCCCATACTCACGGCGCGTTATGCAGATAATGCCTACAATTCCATGATCGATGACTATGGCCGCCTGCAGGATACCTACAAGGGAACCACCGGGCAGCTGAGTGATGAGGCAACCGGGGTGCTGATCGGCCTGTATCCAATTTGGGCAGGCAACTATCTGGTGGCTGGCAGTGATATTACCAGTGCCTATACAAGGATGTACCAAGGCATACGTATCGTAAACACGACCTTGGCCAACATGGATCAAGTGCCCTGGACTGGCAGTGTCTACAATCCAAAGCTGATAAGGGCGCAGATGCTGTTCCTCAGGGGAATGTTCTACTTTGAACTGGTTAAGCGCTATGGCGGGGTGGTCTTGGCGGACAGGGTATATGGACCAAACGAGGATATCGACCTGCCAAGAAATACCTATGAGCAGACTGTGAGCTTTATACTCAGGGACCTCAAGGAGGCCGAGGACATTTTGAAGGTTGAATCATCTTTGAACTATTCACCTTCCTCTGACTGGGATGCGGGCAATTATGGAAGGCCCACGGTGGGTGCGGTTAAGGCCTTAAGGGCCCGTCTTTTGATGCTGGATGCCAGTCCGCTGCACAACCCGACTGGGGACCTGGACAAGTGGAGCCAGGCAGCGGCCGCATCTAAGGAGATCATAGACATGAACAAATATGCCTTGCAGTCAGATTACAACACGTTGTTGAACGTGGATAACTCCCCGGAGTACATCATGATCAAAGTGCGTGCAACGCGCCAACTGGGTGGGTTTCTGAATGACTTTGTCATGTCGCCTGCCTCTGGTGGTGCGCAGGGCCTTTTGAACCCGACCCAAAACCACGTAGACCTTTATGAGGCTGTGAAGCGCGGCACACCAACAGGACCCATCTTGAGCAGTGCGCCAATAGGCGTGGCGGGTTCGGGTTACGACCCGCAGAACCCGTATGCCAATCGTGACCCCAGGTTCTATTCCAATATCATCTATAATGGAATGACCTGGCAAGGGCGCCAGGTGCAGATGTGGGAAGGTGGTACAGATTTCAAAATCGGTACTAACACCTTCACCCGTACACGTTATTACAGCAAGAAGCTGTGGCCCGAGATATACAAGTCTGGTGCAACTGCAAAGAGCTTGATCAATTATATCTATTTCAGGTATGCTGAGGTACTGCTCAATTATGCAGAGGCATTGAACGAGGCCAATGGGCCTACTGCCGAGGTATACCAGTACATCAACCAGGTAAGGGCAAGGGTGGGCATGCCGGGATTGCCTGCAGGCCTGGATAAGCCAGGCATGCGCACCCGCATCCAGAACGAAAGGGGCGTGGAGTTTGCCTTTGAGGATATCCGCTGGTGGGATGTGATGAGGTGGAAGAAGGGAGCCGAACTGGTGTCCCAGACACTTACGGCAATGAACGTTGTCAGGAACGGAACCGGGTTTATCTATTCGGTGGTTCCGGTGGAGGAGGCCTATCAGCGCCGCCCTTTCCAGGACAGGCAGTATCTATACCCGATTCCCCTTACAGAGATTAACAAATCCAATGGGATACTTAAGCAAAACCCGGGCTGGTAATTCTTTAACCAATAATTCGATCAAATCGCATGAAATATTTTTATAAGTACATGTTACTGTTGCCCTTGTTCTGCTTGGTTTTGGCATTGCAAGCAAGCGCACAGGAAAAATCAGATAAGCAGGGCATCCTTTACCATGGCATCGTGGTTGATGCCCTAAATAAGCCACTGCCGGGTGTCACAGTTTTCATACAGGAAAAGCCAGGGCAGCTGCTGACCGACACCAATGGGGGATTCAGTATCAAGGGTGCACCCAATGATGTGCTGATCCTGAAGATGTCCAATTACCTGACCTCCCAAGTTGTACTGGGTGATAATGCTTCACTGCGAATTACCCTACAGGCCGCACCGGTTGATGCTGGCGAGGCGGACAACGTGACCATTCCATTCGCCACGCGCAAGAAAAGGGAGGTTTCAGGGGCGATAACGGTGGTGAACAGCAGTGATATACCACAATTGCCGACCAATGACCTTCGCAACCTTTTCGCTGGGCGTGTCTCGGGCCTTTACCAGTCACAAGTTGGTACCGCGCCTGGCACAACCTCCACCAGCCTATTCGTGCGCAGCATCAACTCCTTCCAGGCCAATGGCGCCAGGATCTTTGTTGATGGTACTGAAAGAGACTTTGCGGACATGGACATCAGCGAGGTGGAGAGCATAACTGTGCTCAAGGATGCCTCGACACTGGCCTGGTATGGGCTGCGCGGTGCAGACGGGATTGTGCTTGTAAATACTAAAAAGGGCGATCCCACAAGGGCCTATATCCGTTTTGATGCACAGTTTGGGTTTCAGAGCACAGCAAATCTGATCAGGCCATTGGACTCCTATGACTATGCCACTCTCTATAATGAGGCCACGGTAAACGATGGGGGAGCGCCAATATACAACCAGACTGCCCTTGATGCCTACCGAAATGGCACCAATCCATACCTGTTCCCAAACAATAACTATGTTAATGACTATCTGCGCAAGAATGCCCCGATACAACGATATGCCTTCTCCATGGGTGGGGGCAAGCGCACAGTGCGTTATTTTGCATCGGTCAGCTACCTGGACCAGCAGGGTTTTTTCAAGGGGACCAAGACCCCAAGCTACAACTCCAATGCAGCCTTCAAGAAGCTTAACTTCCGTGGAAACATTGATTTTGAGGCCAGTAAGTATCTTACTGTCAGTCTTAATGCCGGTGTGCGCACCGAGAACAGGCTGACCCCAGGCACGGGCATCGGCGATGTGGTGGGCAACATCTACAATACCCCACCAAATGCCTATCCCATCTTCAATTCAGATGGTACCCTCGGTGGTACATCACAGTATACAAAGAACCTGACGGGTCTGTTGCAGCAAAGCGGCTATGTGAGTGATCAGAACAGGGTGTTGCTGGCTTCCCTGAGCATCAGGCAGAGACTGGATTTTTGGGTGCCCGGACTGTCATTCAATGCCTTGGGCTCATATGATGGTGTAGGTAACTATATCTCTGGGCTTACCCAGAGTTACTCCGTTATCGATCAAACCTTGGCAACTCCTGCCACATTCCTTACGGCAAACCCCGTGGAATACCGTACTACTACCTATGGGAACAATGCGCTACAGAATGAGTTCTGGGCAGGCTTTGACTACGAAAAAACGATTGGTAAGCATGCCTTCAATGGTTCGTTGCGCGGGCAGCGTTTTGCCGATAAGGCGCCCGAAAGGTTGGATTTCCGTAACCAGGGACTTGCCGGGCGTATCGGTTACAGTTATAACCAGCGTTATTTTGCAGAGTTCACCGCAGGTTATTCAGGATCTGAGAATTTTGCCCCAGCCAACCGCTATGGTTTCTTTCCCGCAATCTCCGCTGGCTGGCTGGCTTCCGACGAGGATTTCCTGAAGGCCGTTCCCGCGTTTAGCTACCTGAAGTTGCGTGCCTCGTATGGCACAGCTGGTAATGGAGATATCGGTGGTTCGCGCTTTCCCTTTGAGAGTTTTTACAGCCGTAACCTCAGTAGTGGTGGTTATGGCTTTGGTTCTACGCCGGTGGCGACGAATTCGGCGGCTGAATCCAATCTTGGCAATCCCAACATCACCTGGGAAACCATGCGCATCTTTAATGCCGGTTTTGACGTGCGATTCCTTAAAAATTCACTAGGATTGTCGGTGGACCTATACCAGACCCGTAGGGATAATATCCTGACGCCAAACGTATTCCCTAGCCTTATTGGCCAGGATGCCGGCCAGGTTAATGGGGGCACAGTGCAGAGCCGCGGGGTGGAAACCTCGGCTTTCTATAACAGGCAACTGGGCAAGTTCACCATCAACCTGAGTGGAAACATATTGATATCGAGAAGCAAGGTACTGGCGCAGACTGGCCAAGTAGGCCTACCTGCCTATCAGCAGGGCATCGGTCATATTGCAGGTTCTCAACTGGTATTCCTTTCAGATGGCCTTTTCCAGTCCCAAGCTGAGATCAACAGCAGCCCAGTTCAGACCCTTGCTGGCAAGGTGGTGCCTGGTGATATCAAATATAAGGATGTGGGAGGCCCCTTGGGCATTCCTGACGGCATCATCGATAATAATGACAGGGTACGGGTGGACAAGGGTGGCCTTCCCCATACCTATTATGGCTTTGGCGGTAATCTACGTTACGGCATCGTTGACCTAGTCTTCCAGTTTCAGGGCGTTGTAGGTCGGACTTTAAACATCCAAGGGCTGGTCAACAGTGGCCCGAATTCACTCAATCAGTTGAGTCTTGACCGGTTTACCCCTGCAAATGCCGCCAATGCGAAATACCCAAGGCTCGGCATCGCCGACAGGGGCAACAACACCGCGGTCTCTGACTTCTGGTTGCGATCTGGCGACTACCTCAAGTTGAAGTCTTTGGAAGTTGGCCTGCACCTTCCCGATAAGCTCACCTCAAGGCTTGGCGTGAACACGGCGCGCCTTTACGTTGGCGGAATAAACCTGTTTACCACCAATGATTTGGGCATAGGCGTCGATCCAGAGGTGAATGGTGCTGGTAGGGGAACAACATATCCCTATGCCAAGACCTACACCTTGGGACTAAGTGTTGGATTTTAACTATGATCACAAAAGAAACAAATAATGAAAAATCACTATAGAAACTACCAGAAATGCCTGTTGATGGTACTTGTCATCTTCCTTGGATGTAAAAAGGACTACCTGAGCTTTGAGTATACCGACGGCAGCATCAGGGAGTCGGACGTTTGGACTTCGGATCGCAATTCGCGCGGCTTCCTCAATACGGCATATGCGGGACTGATTAATGGTTACAGTGTGGATGGAGATGGTGCACTACTTGCCTCGGCCTCGGACGAGGCGGTCAATTCCAACCTCAATTCGTCAATCAACATCATTAACAATGGTACCTGGAGTTCCTTGCGCACCATTGATGACCAGTATAACAACATGTACTCCTACATACGCAGGACCAACCTGTTCTTGGAGAAGAGTAGCACCAGCGCCATCACGCCAGCCACCGATATTCCAAGGTTGAGGGGAGAAGCCTACTTCTTGAGGGCGATGTACCATTTTGAGCTGATGAAAAGGTATGGGCCGATTATCCTGTCCACACGCTCCTACACAACAAATGACAACCTTGACCTTCCGAGGAACTCGGTAGAGGAGGTTGTGGCCCAGATAGCTGCAGACTGCGACGAGGCGGCGAAGGTGCTCCCTGCCTCGCAGGCCGATTACGGGACCGCAGATAGGGGCCGTGCGACAGCCGGTGCCGCACTGGCCTTAAAGTCTAGGGCGTTGCTTTATGCAGCCAGCCCACTCTACAACCCGACAGGTGATTTGTCCAAATGGTTAGCAGCTGCGGCAGCAGCCAAGCAGTTGATAGACCTGAACAAGAACTCGCTTTTGACGGTGGCCCAGCTGGCAAACCTGTGGGACTTCTCTGTTGCCGCTTCCAATTACAGTCCAGAGGTCATATTTGCGACCAACGTAAGCTCTACGAACTCGATAGAAAGCAACAACGCACCTGTCAGTTATGATGGGGCTAAGGGAAGGACCAACCCGACGCAGGAACTGGTTGACGCCTTTGAGATGAAAGTGAGCGGTAAGCCCATCACGGACAATACCTCTGGATATTCGGCTGCCAATCCTTATTCAACCACCGGCACTACTGCCCGTGACCCAAGGCTGGCACTGTTTGTGATCTACAACGGACAGACATTCAAGTCAAAGCCAGTTGAGACATTTACCGGTGGCAAAGACAACTTGCCCACCAATACCAACAATACAAAGACAGGCTATTACATGCGCAAGTTCCTTTCTGAAAGTGCTTCCTGGGCATCTGGAGCGACAACCAACCGTAACCGTCCATGGATACTGTTCAGGTATTCGGAAATTTTGTTGAATTATGCAGAGGCGCTGAACGAGGCGAGTGGACCCGTGGCAGATGTGTACACTTATGTGAACCAGGTGCGCGCACGTGCAACCATGCCCGCACTGCCCACAGGATTGACACAGTCACAAATGCGCGACCGCATCCAGAATGAACGCCGAGTGGAACTTTGCTTTGAGGGGCACCGGTTTTTTGATGTGCGCCGATGGAAAAAGGGAGCGGAATTTTTCAACAAGGCACTGACGGGCATACAGATAACAAAGACTGGCACTACCTTCACCTACACTCCATTCACCATTGAGGGCCGTATCTTCACCGAGAGGAATTATTTGTACCCTATACCACAATCGGAAATGAACAAGACCACACAGCTAAAACAAAACCCAGGTTATTAATTACTGGGTTTTGCCATGAACGAGGCTCTGTAAAACGACAAGGTCAAAAGTACTGGCCATAGTGGTAATAGTTGGAATTGGAGCAGGACCGGAAAGGGCAACCCATAAGGATCCGGCGACTTTACCGATGGAAGCCTCGGCCCGGTTTATAATTGGTTAGAGGGTGCCTTTTGGACACCCTCTTTAATAGAAATTTGACCAGGTTGAGTTTTTTTATTTTCTTTAATAAAAACATGATTAAGAAATCATTGATTGTATTGGTGCTATTTTTAGCGTTTAGCTGAAAAAATACAGTGATGATAATGCTACACCTTATACCTGAAAAGGAGACTTATACAGAAGAGAGGGTATTGAATGTACCCTGCAATGTTTTACGCTAAAGACCCAAAGATTTCAGGCAACCCTGATGCTATTTTCTTAAATCCAGAACGCGTTGTTTTAACGGAATACAGCAAGTATAAACAGCAAGACGGTATCTATAAAGCTAGCGGTAAGATGCAGGTTTATAAATTATAAAAAGGTGGACGATTGATCTTTGTAAGATTCAGTTAGCTGGGCATTAGCTAAAATGAAGTTGAAAAAGTGTTACTTTGACTCCTTTTCTTTGCTAAACAGATCATTTATTTACCTTTACTTCTTGCCCTTTAAAATATGCAACAGGTACTTTTCTATTTTTCAGTTTTCGTGGTGATTGCTACGGTAATACCCTTTATTAGACATGATTACTGGATCTTTAGGGTTTTTGAGTATCCTAGGCTACAAAAACTAGTACTCAACTCTGTACTTGTATTACTGAACGTCTGGTTTATGCCTGTAGCAATGCATGAAAAGGTGGCTTTTGGACTGCTGGTTGCCAATCTTGTATACCTACTGTATCTTGTAATGCCTTTTACGGTTTTTGGGCGCAAACAGATTGTTACATCAGCAAAGCCAAAAGACGATCATAACATTACCCTGCTTGTTGCCAATGTTTACCAGGATAACAGAGAGAGCAAAAAATACCTCGATCTTATTGATAAATGTGACCCGGATGTTGTGCTGATGGTGGAAACCAACCTTTGGTGGCAGCAACAGATGGATGTGATTGGCGAACGTTATCCCCACCAGCTAAAAATGCCCTTGGAGAATACTTATGGGATGATATTTTATTCTAAGCTTGAACTTAGAAATGGTAGCATCAACTTTTTGGTAGAAGATGATATCCCATCCATAAAGGTAGAGGCCAAGCTGAAGGCAGGGGACTGGTTGAGGTTATACTGCCTACATCCAGAACCGCCCGTTCCACAGGAAAACCCAAGATCAACAGAGCGGGATAAAGAGATTTTAATGGTGGCAAAAATGGCCAAGGAATGTGAGCTTCCGGTAATTGTTATGGGCGACCTGAACGATGTGGCATGGAGCTATACCACTGAGCTATTTGGAAAGGTTTCTGGTTTGCTAGACCCTAGGCGAGGCCGTGGATTTTTTAACAGCTTCAACGCCAAATATTTTTTTCTGCGGTTTCCCCTTGATCATATCTTCTGCTCTGCAGATTTTACGTTAGCTGGTATTAAACGTATGGATAGTTGTGGCTCTGATCACTTCCCTATGTGCATTAACTTTCAGTATGACCCCAGCTTAAAGAAATTGAATGATGAACCCGTAGCAGATGATGCGGATAAAGAACTTGCAGAAGAAAAGGTTAATGCACCAACAGATTAAATAATTGGTGGGGAATATATTTACAATGATTAAATTTAGACGTGTAAATTATTTACACTCTCCAGAGTTCTCCAATGTCGCTGTAGTGCGGCTATAGTGTTTCTCCAGTGTAGCTCCAACATAGCTCCAGTGTAGCTCCAATGTAGCTCCAGTGTCCTCTAATCTGAGAGCGTTATGTGGGGCGGTATAAAAAATCATACAGGAGAAAAAGAGAGTAATAAAATTGAACTTTTAAATTCCTCCCTAAAAAAGCTGTTTTAATTGTGATAAGGAGATGCTCATAAACCACCTTTGTGCATAGGCAAATCAAGATGTTAAAAGTAAACTTTGTATTGTGTTTGCGATGGCTGAAAAGATGCTTAACTAAATAGTTGTTTGCTAAGCAGATATATCAATATATTAGTAGGATTATCGGAAGTGGTTCAGGACAGTGCGTGACAGTTTTGTCAAACAGATTGCTTTAGCTTTGTAAAGCTACGATAAGCACATTGCCAATATAAACTGATTTATAACAAGATACTTGTTGTTTGATCTTAATGTATGTATGAAAAGTAACGATGAAATTCATCTGCTAAATAAAATAAGCGATGGTGATACCAAGGCTTTTGAACTGCTTTTTAAGACGTATAAGGATGTTACGTACTCTTTTGCCATGAAGATTTGCCAGTCTACAGTTTTGTCTGAAGAAATTGTGCAGGAAATTTTCATGAACATCTGGATCAATCGCAAAAAGTTGAATGAAATCAATAATTTTGGTGGATACCTACGAGTGATGACTCGGAATCAAGCCCTGCAGGTATTAAGACACTTGGCGCTTGAAGCCCGCTGCCACGAGAAATCAATAGAAAACTGGCATGAGCTCGATAACGAAACTGAAAATGTCATCGCCTATAACGAATCTTACCAAATACTTAATAGAGCGTTAGAATCTTTACCGCCTCAACAAAAATTGGTTTATCAGCTGAGCCAATTGCAAGGTATGAAAAACGTGGATGTGGCCGAAAAACTGCACATTTCGCCACTTACCGTAAAAGCCCACCTACGGCAAGCGGTAATTCGCGTTAGGGCATCTTTTACCATGGGAACTATCCTTATGATTTGCCTTGTATTGGCAGGTTAAAAAAATATTTTCAAATCAACTACTCCTTTTTCTTTCCACCTGCATCATATAATAAATAGGTAAGCCTTTGGCTTTGCTATACCAAATATATAAAAATGCAAAAAGAGCGAGTGGCTTCCCTGTTCAAACGTTACCTTGTTAATCAATGTACAACTGAAGAATACCAGGAATTAATGGCCTTGGTAGAATTGTGTGATGACAAAACACTTCAGCAACTGCTTGATAGCGTGTATACAGGTGATATTGATGATGAGTTATCAAACGAAGCTACCGATAGGATACTGGACCATATTCTCGAAAGCAAGATGGTGCCCGCCCCCAAACGAACATGGTATTGGTTAGGCGGAGTTGCTGCAAGCATTTTATTAACTGCTACCGTTTACTTAAGCTTTGAGCGTTTCGACACACGCCAACCTGCCAAAGCACAAGATTTTGTTGCATCTATTAGATCCCTGAATGATCATCGTTTAATTAAACTGGCTGATGGGAGCAGCGTTACGCTAAATAAAAACAGCCGTTTAACTTACACAAAAGAATACAACAAGAAATTTAGAGAAGTTACGCTTTATGGACAGGGCTACTTTGATGTTAAACATAATCCAGCAAAACCTTTCTTGGTACATGCGGGTAATCTAACCATCAAGGTGCTTGGCACAGCGTTCGATGTTGATACCAGAAATCATATTGCGGTTACGGTAACACGTGGCAAAGTATCTATAAGCGATCAACACAAATTATTGGCAGCGATAACGCCTAATCAGCAGTTCAATTACGATCAGCAAAACATGCTCGCCAAAAAAATTACAATTAATGCAGCGCAAGTTGTACAATGGCAGGCATCAGATCTATTTTTTGATAACATAACTATGCAGGATGCTGCCATAATTCTTGAAAAACGTTTTAATAAAAAAATAAAATTCGAGCACGAAGACAGTAAAAAATGTGTTTTTAGTGCCTCATTCACTCACGGACAGAACTTACAACAGATCATTAAGGTGATTTGTGCATTCAACAATGCTTCCTATGAGGAAGATGAGGATAGTATTACTATAAAAGGAACAGGATGTTAAACTAAATATTAAAATATGAATATACCACTATCCAATTGAGATGAGCAAAAAAAGCCCCCTGTTTGAGCAGGGAGCCTTAGCCTGATGTAGCGTCAACTGCAACAGGCTCGATTTAATTAATTATTTGAGAACCAATTAAAATCTAACCAAATTTATGATTTTTTCTGAACAACCAACAGAAAAAGTGGTTGGCTATGCGCCACCCTTTAACCTAAAATTTACAGAAACTTATTTTTTCAAACAACTTATGCGCGTCAGTCTGATTATCGGAATACTGTTTTGCATTACTGTTCAAGTTTTACTAGCAGCAGGTGTGAAAGCCCAGAAAATGAGCGAGGTAAAAGTTAATTTCGGCCTTAAGAACGAGTCGTTATACAGTGTCTTTAAAAAACTGGAAAATAACAGCCCATTCAATTTTATTTATCGCAAAGACGAGATCGATCAGGTTAAATCACTTAATTTGCCACCCGAAATCAGGTCGGTGGATGAAGTGCTAAGCCTAATCCTTGATAAGGCGGAGTTCAGCTACAGCCAGGTTGACAAAAGCATCCTGATCATCAAAAAAAATCCCATTAACAATACCGTTATTGCCGAAGCACAGATTGCTGTTACTGTTCAAGGAGATGTTTTAACACAAGATAATTTGCCTCTTCTTGGTGTAACTGTTCGCGAAAAAAATACCGACAATGGCACAGTTACAGGCCTTAATGGGCATTTTAACTTAAAAGTCACGGATGCCAACGCAACCCTGGTTTTTAGTTTTTTAGGGTATGTTACCAAAGAGGTTGCGTTAAATGGGCAAACGTCTGTTAAAGTAACATTAACCGAAACGGCTACTAAAATTAACGAGGTGGTGATAGTAGGGTATGGCACTCAGAAAAAAGCTAATGTGACCGGTGCTATCGGCAAAATTACAGCAAAGCAGATTGAGGAACGGCCGATTACGCGTATAGAACAGGCGCTACAGGGTCAGATTGCAGGTGTAGCAGTGCGTAATGTTTCTGGTGCACCAGGTGCAGATATTGCAGTGCAGGTACGTGGTGCTGCTTCTATTTCAGGAAGTGCTACACCGCTGTATGTGGTAGATGGCGTCCCGTTAGATAATCTCTCAGGAATCAATCCTTCGGATATTGCGTCAATTGATGTATTGAAAGACGCAGCTTCAGCGGCTATATATGGATCACGCGGATCAAATGGTGTAGTGCTTATTGCTACCAAACGTGGCAAATCTGGTGTACCTGTTTTATCAATTTCTTCTTATACTGCCATGGCTAGTGCCGAACGTAAAGTAGCTGTATTAACATCTGACGAATGGATTGAGTTTAACAAGAAATGGCTCGATCGTCAATGGACAAATTTGTCAGGATTACCGGCAACAACAAGCCAGGCAGACCGTATAGCCTTTGCCGCTAAAGCTACAGGTAAAACTTACACCACTCGTACAGAGTTAGCAGGCTTACGGACAACATATGGTATTTACGACCCTTATTGGGGCACTAGTGCCATTGAGCCAATCGATTGGCAGGATGAATTATTGAGAAGGGCTCCAGTTACTAACGTAGAAATAAGTGCTTCAGGATCTAATGATATTGTTAATTATGCCATTTCAGGTGGGGCGTATAATCAAAAAGGGATTGTTGAAGGTTCGGCATACAAACGTTATTCCTTTAGGGCAAATATTGAAGCAAAACTAAGCAACAGGGTTAAGATTGGCCTTAATTTGTCGCCATCAATTGGAACAACAAGCGGGGCGAACGTAGATGGTAAAGATAATGCCGTTGCACGTGCCTTAAGCTATCCTGGCTGGGTTTTGGCGGGCACAGGCAGAAATGCAGGTTCACAACCTTCAAAATTTTATGATGCGTGGGGGTCAGGGCCTGATGTTGTTAGTCCATATGTGCAAGCAACTGGCAATACCCGTACAGTTAAAGATACCCGTATCAATACCGCTTTTAATACTAATGTTAATATCATTAATGGTTTAAATGTTATCGGTTTAGTAGGCTGGAATTACCGTGGCAACTCACAGCAAACCTATAATCCTACCTGGGCGCAGGCAACTTGGGATAGGGCAACGCCTGGTCAATTGTCTAGTTCAACAAAGTCAACTCTTTTATCTAACAGTTTGCTTGTTCAGGGTACCGCAACCTATGTTAAAGAAATTGGCAGGCACGCTATCAATTTACTGGCTGGTGCTTCACAAGAAACATATTCAGACGAAACGAGTAACCAAGGAGAAACAGGTTTTCCTAATGATAAGACTTTTATCTTTGATGTTACTCGCGGCACTACCATCAATACGAATACTATTTATGCCTCTAAAAATGCTTTGATTTCTTATTTTGGAAGGGTGCAGTATGCTTTTGACAATAAGTATTTATTTTCGGCATCGTTAAGAAATGATGGTTCTTCAAAATTTGGCCCGAACAATCGCTGGGGATTTTTTCCTTCATTGTCCGCAGGCTGGATACTAAGTGAAGAATCAGTTTTCAAAAAGATCGATTGGTTGGGAACTACTAAGTTGCGTGCAAGCTGGGGACAAGCGGGTAACGACCGTATCGGAAACTCAGCATTTCTTTCTAGTATGACGGCACTTAATTATGTAACAGGAACTACCCAAACTGTTGCGAGTGGTTTTGTTGTTGGTAATATTTCAAACTCAAAACTGCGTTGGGAAAAAACAGATAGTTACAACCTAGGTTTAGACATTGGCTTCTTCAGAGATAGGTTGAGCCTGTCTGCAGACATCTATTATAAAGAGACTACTGACTTGTTGCTAAATGCTCCTGTATCATTAACTACTGGTTTCGCAAGTATGTTTAATAATGTGGGTAGCGTAGCGAATAAAGGGTTAGAGATAGAATTAAATTCAGTAAACATCACTAATAAGAACTTTAAATGGAGCACCTCTTTAAACGTTTCTGCCAATCGCAACAAGATCCTTTCGCTTACCAATCAGGACGCCGATATTAAAATTGGCCAAGGTAATACCATTATTCAACGCGTTGGTCATCCCATCAACTCTTATTATCTGCTTAAAGCTACCGGTGTATTGCGAACAGCCGACTTTAATACTGATGTAAACGGAAATATCTCTACCGCGAAGATTCCAATTTTTTCTGGGCAAAAACCGGGTGACACCAAATATTACGATGCCAATAACGATGGTAAAATCGATGGTAATGATTATGTTATCGCAGGTAATTTCCAGCCTAAATTTGATTTTGGTATCACAAACACATTTACATATAAAAATTGGAATTTTTCTGTACTTGTTCAGGGACGTGTAGGCGGCGACTTGTTATCTATCGGTTCACGAGCATGGAACAGAGCCACTAATGATCCAAGATATGAGTACATGGATAGCTGGCTAAAACAAGCTTACTGGTCAGAAGCCGAGCCAGGAAATGGTAAGGTGCCCGCCTTCTTCTCGGCGGTAACCAGCCAGTACGATACCAACTGGATGTACACAGCGGCTTATCTGCGTATTAAAAACATCAATATAGGGTACAATATACCGTTCCTGAAAAAAGCCTTCAAATCATTGCGCATATATGGTTCCTGTGATAATGTGTTCCTGCTTGATGGTTATTATCCAGGTTATTCTCCAGAAGGTGCTACACAAGACAACACTTCTGCCGACTGGGGATCTTATCCATTGGCCAGAACATTATCTATCGGTTTGAACGCTTCTTTTTAATGCTTATTTTAAATAAACATCCAATGAAAAAAATATATAAACTTTCACTTTTCGCTCTGCTCGTGATGGCAGGCTTAAGTTCTTGTAAAAAAAATATAGATATTGCTCCCATTGAAAATAATACCTCAAATAGATTTTATACTAATGAAATTGAGATTAAACAGGCAACTATGGGCATTTATGCCCGTTTAGGAAGAAATGGGACGAATACCGACTTTGCCACAGACTATTTCTGGCTGGCCTCAGAAAATCGTTCTGATCTCTTGTATATTGCAGGAGAAACCTCTGCTCAAAATGATCAACTTGATTTTCGCAAGTTTTTGATTACCATTAACTCAGCTACAGTATCTGCTAATTATGCTCGTCTGTATCAGGTAATTAAAGAAGCAAATAGCCTGCTTTATTATACTGCCGAAGGAAGTTATCCTCGATATAGGGGCGAAGCTTCTTTCTTAAGGGCATATGCTTATTCTGAACTAGCCCGGGCATTTGGCCCCACGGCATTAATTACAAAACCTATAGAAAATGCGGAAGCCATTACCTTACCTCGTGCGCCACTAAGCGAAATTTATACCCAAATTATTGCCGATTTGCAATACGCTGCCAGCCACTTGGATAAGGTTTATACTGGAACAGATGCAGGTAGGGTGGGTAGCCTAGCTGCTAATGCATTATTAGGACAAGTGTATATGACAATGGGTGGGTATCCTTATAATGATGCTACTGCTTACCCTAAGGCCGAAGCTGCATTGGCCGGTATTATAACTGATGTAAATGCACGTTTTGCACCTGCGTATTCGCAAATATTTACCTTGGCTAATGAAAATAAATTTGATCTGTTTTCTATTCAGTTCACTTCTGGCGGCTTAAATACAGGTTCAAGCTTAGCAGGTTTTATAACTAATAGTGCATCTTCATCCACGCCGTTTCCTGAATGGATGTATTCATCTTACTCTTTACAAGGCCAAGACATGCGGGTAGATAGCAACCTCGTAAAAACGATGAAGGCGAATAAAGATTTGCGTTTTTCTGTAAGTATAGATACCGGGTATTGGAGTGCATTGCCTGCTGTTACTACTCGTACTTTCATCACCAAAAATATTATCACCAAGTTTTTAGAAAAAGACAATACGCAAACTAATATTAAGTCGTGGAACGATCAACCCCGGAATTTCCCTATTTTGCGTGATGCTGATGTTTTCTTATTGTTGGCTGAGGCGATGATTAGAAATGGAAAAGCAGCAGATGCGAAACAGTATGTAGACAAGATACGTACCCGAGCAGGTTTGGGCATATTAGCGGCCTCTCCTACACTGGATGACATTAAAACGGAGAGGAAATTTGAATTTATTGGTGAAGGACGACGTTATTTTGATTTGGTGCGATGGGGGGAAGCAGAAGCTATTAGTACTTTAGTGGCATTCAATACTCATTATCACGCTAAACTTAACGGGCAACCACCTACCAAACGTGACTTATTAATGCCTATACCACAAAATGAATTAAAAACCCGATCTAATTGGACACAGAATTTCGGGTATTAGCAGTAATTAGAAACGGCCATGTATCGAATTGTTGAATATATGGTTAATATTAATAATATAGCCGCTTACTTTTTTGGAGCGGCTATATTGTTTTATAGATATAAATAATCAGCATTAAGATTGCCAGTCGAGCTGGCAATGCCTTGAAGTGTTTTGGAAAGTTCAGGTGAAAAACTACTTTTCTTGATCTAGGCAAAATCTGGTTTTTCTTTTAGGTAGTTTATTGCGCTATCTGGCTTTACTGGAGTAGTGATTGGGCCTAGATCTTTAACCATTTTAAAGATGACTTGGCTGCGTGTTTTCTTATCTGCCGCTTGTAGATACAGTAGCAATGTTTGGAGTAACTCTAAATCCCAATCTAACGTCCCATTTGCAATGGCACCCATACTTTGCAAAGCGTCTAAAAAGCTCATACTTTCTTCACTAACACCTTCTTAGCGAATAGATTATAATTTATATTCTTAACTTTTTTGGTTAGATGCTGTTAAATTCCATAGAAATACAAGTTTTGCCAGCATTATAGAGTTTAAAATCCTGTTCTGAGAGGAAATAAGCTATTAAGTTGGTCAAATGTGAATTTTTCGGGGAAAGAACTACAATTGTGAAACAGATTCGCTTAGCAAACGGCTTTTAAATTGTTTAGGCTTTAGTTGATGATGATGTTCAAATACCCTGGTAAAATGGCTAAGATTGGTGAAACCCAGTTTATAAGCAGTTTCTGACACAGACAAACTGCTAAGAAGGCTGGCTGCCTGTATCATTCTCATGGCCTGATAGTATTGATGAATGCTTTGTCCAAAGATTTGCAGAAATAGCTTTTGCAATTTTGTTAAACCCAAACCTGATAAATTAGCGAGTTCCGGAAGTAGCGGACAACTATTCAAATTCTTTAGTATCGCCAAACGGACAAGATAGATCTTTTCGGCGTCTTCCTGTTTAACATTTACCGGAGCGATGACCGGACGTTTAAATAAGTTTTTAAAAAGATGGTAAATCAACTCCTGTGCTCTGGTCTTGTAAAGTAACATCGGCAGTTCCGTAGCGCCATTGATCCTGATGATCTGCTTTATAAGATGATCCATTTCGGGAAGAATGACATCATAAATAACAAATGACGGCTGGGTTTTAACTAAATCTAAAATTGTAGCGCGACTTTCGGAGTTAAGTAAGCCGGTCAGGTAGCTACGCGAAGTGCCGATGATCAGAAAGTTGATTTGTTTGTCTGCAGGCATCTTTAGTTCAGTATTAAAGTTACATGTTCCAACTTCCACTTCAAATCCTGTCAATTCAAGAAAGAAAGGATCATGTTGTTGCTGACTGTACTTTGACAAGAATTTAGACCGGTCAAATTTTAGCGTTATACTTTCAGTGTTTGCAATAGCCTGTCGTCTTAGCACAAGATCATGGTTTAATTTATAATTATGAATAAACAGGGCCATGCCATCCAGGCTGATATGCTGGATGTATCCGTCTCCCAACCATTGTGGCAGATGTACTTTGTCTCCTTCCACAATCGTGCTGAAATGTTTGGCAAATGCAGTCAGAAAATGATAGTTTTTTATGACTTGAAATTCAAATTCGACAGTCATAAAACATTCAGGCTTTACCATGATCAAATAAATAGTGTCATTTTGATACCAGGTAAAATGACTGCATTAATATATTAAATCGATACCATTGATTTGCGATTGATCGGACTATTTTTTTTAAAAATGCGGCCTATAGCGACTTTTTCGACTATTGTTTTTTATAGGCTATGCTTTATGCTTTAGCTAAATTTGATAATAGATACAGTACGAATATTTTAAACAGTATAATTATGGAAAATTCAAAACCGTCGCCGATTACCGTTGATCCTAAAGGTGGGGAAATATTATCGATCGTAGGCGATAACTATCGCGTATTGGTCTCGGGCAAGCAAACCAATGGTGCATTTGCTACTATAGACATGCTGATACCTCCGCAAAGCGGGCCGGGACCTCATTCTCATGCCAATTTTTACGAATCTTTCTATATCGTCGATGGCGAGGTGGAAGTTCATTCTGAAGCTGGATCTTACACCGCGACGAAGGGTTCATTTGTGGTCATACCTGAAGGCGGCGTGGTGCACTACTTTAAAAACGTAAGTGATAAGTTAGCGCACTTGCTTTGTACAGTTGTCCCTGCAGGTTTAGAAGAGTTTTTTGAAGAAATAGGTGAACCGGTAGCTGCCGGTGAATTTCTTCCACCACCGCCTTTAGACTTTGAATCCATTAAAAAATTGCAAGCTATCGCGGAAAAACACGGGCAGATCGTGTACCCACCTAACTACCTCGACAAGTAGCGTATTCGAAAAAACCATCAAATATAAACTATGAAACATTTTAAAAAAGACGATACAATCATTTTACTCATCGATCACCAGGGGACGATTACCATGGCCAACAACCGACCAAAGGAAATGATCATCAGTCGTGCTAAGGGATTATTAAAGGCAATAAATTACTGCAGGTTGTAACCCGTACAATATACTTGTTTAGTCTAGGTGATTTTTCATTTTCGTTTTCGAATAATTTAAACCTATGGCAATAAAGTTCATCCCATTGCACAGTTAAGGTCGGTAAATAGCTTGTTCGAAAAATATAGCGCTCGGGACTTTCACTAATATACAATTTTGGTTATAAATATGCTCATTTAGCATAAACAGCCAACAAGAACAAACCTCCAAAAATTGCAACTGCAATAAGAAAAGGAGTAAGAATAGATTTCTTCTCATACAGTACATCTTTGCCAATATATTTGTTCCAGAAATAAGATTGCAATACTACGCCTCCAATACCGCTTAAAACTATCGGGATAAAAGCCATGCCGGTAGCTAGATTTCCTCCTATAGTTGCCATAAAAACGGTATAGGTTATTCCAAAACCAATAACAACCCACTTGTCCCTTTGGTCTTTAATGTTTATCGATAGTAAAATGGAACCGAAAAGTACTGAACATAAAAAAGAAAAGATAAAAATTGTCTCTTTAGCATACAGTACGGGAGTATTTGGATCTTCTGCTACTACCTTTCGCTGAATAATCTGCTGTATGTAATTCAGTTGAAGCTGATTGTAAACTTTGCCACGTTTCTGCTGCTCGGCAAGCGCAGTCCTTACTTCGGCTGCACTGTATTTCTTGATATCAATTAAGTAGGTTTCCAATTCTTCATCAGTTTTGGAAGCCATTATGTTTTCGAGAGAATCGCTCATGAAATATTTGTTTTTCCCTACGTCGAGCAGGATTTGCAATTATAATATAAAGTTAACACTAAAACTCATGCTCATCAAACTTAATGTAATGAACCATCGTCGCTGATGACGCAAGTTTGTTCAGGAAATAAGCTTTTGCTTCACCTAGTTGGATTAGCATGATAACTGCCATTCTATAAAAAAACATAAACTTATATGTAATATCTTAAGAAAATAAAATAAACGACAGTTGAGATAGTTAATAAAATGTTGTAAATCAGTAGTATAATTTGTATTTTGGTTATCTCTCATTTAGTTAACGCAAACTCATCATCATGGAAAACGAAATCGTTGAAGCACTCAATAGACATACTGCGCAGTTAAACCAGTTGATTAGCCTTGTTAAAGATTTAGTTAAAAAGAAAACCATAGACCAAGAATGGTATGATGCAGTGGAAGCTAAGAGACTACTAAAAGTAAGCGATAGGACACTTTACCGCCTCCGCATCAATCATTCAGAACATTGCAAAAAGATTTTAGGAAAATGGTACTACAACTTAGCAATATTGATGATGTTTAAAGCTAAAGACTAAACTCACCTAATAAAACCTGTAATAAACACCCTTTATTTGTCGCAGATGACCCTCATAGCTATAAAGGCTATTTTCTATTTTTGATTTATACCTCAGGAGACGGGATTATCAAATTAATACAAATTGAGATGAGAAAAATAATATACGGGATCAATATATCTATAGATGGTTGCTGCGACCATACCAAATTTGGTGGTGGTGAAGATACCCACATTTATTTCACAGACTTAATGCGAGATGTAGACCTAATTATTTATGGTCGTAAAACATACGAATTAATGGTGCCATACTGGCCTGATGTAGCTAGAAATAACGTTGGTACAGAAATAGAACTTGAGTTCGCAAAAACATTTGATGCTATTGACAAAGTAGTTTGTTCAAAGTTATTGAAAAATGCAGCTGGTAACACAAAGATAATTAGCGAAAACTTAGACGAAGAGGTATTAAAACTGAAACAACAACCAGGCAAAAACATCTCACTTGGTGGGGTAAGCTTACCAGCAGCGCTAATAGCACTTGGTTTGGTTGATGAGTTTTATTTTCTTGTTCATCCCATTATTGTAGGCCAAGGAAGAAGGTTATTTGATGGAGCCAACCTAACAACTGCACTAAATTTAAAATTGGCAGATTCAAAAACACTCCAATCAGGTTGTATTGCACTTCATTATATAAATTGTGATAGCAACTTCATAAAATAAACTAAATTAGATAAGATATCACCCAACCTTTAGACCGATCTCCAAATGGAATTACAAGAACAAATTAACGACTATATTACCAGCCATGATGAACCAAAACTTAGCGAGATGCAAACACTGCATGCGCTGATATTAGAGATCTTACCAGAAGGTAAGTTATGGTTTGATAACGGGAAAAACGATGAAGGTAAAACGGTAACCAACCCAACAATAGGATACGGATTACAAACCTTAAAATATGCCAATGGAAAAACGAAAGCATACTTTCAAATTGGCTTGAGCGCAAACAAAACCGGCATTTCAGTATATATCCTCGGCCTAGAAGATAAAACCTACTTAGCCAAAACTTATGGTAAAGAATTAGGCAAGGCAAGCGTAACCGGATACTGCATCAAATTCAATAAACTAACAGACATTAACACCAATGTATTGCAATCTGCAATCCGCTATGGATTTGAGGCCACTAGTGAAGGTTAACACCGATTGAACAGGATTCAACTTGCAATTAAGCACATTGCACTAATGAACCATTGAACAAATGAGCCAATGAACTAGCTCACCAATCTTTGTGTCCTTGTGGTTAAATAAGCGTTGCAATAGTCAAGTTTATCCCATCTAAATCCCCTAATCTGTGGCTATCTAATCTAGCATGAGCCAAATGCCCTCTTCAAAAAAATCTGTGCATCTCCTATGTTTGTTGTTATAACTAAAAACAATAAATTAGGTTTGCTTTAGTGAGAAGAATGGGAGCAGAAGTGCAATCAAACAGCCAATCAGGTATGTACTGCCACAGATACAGCCCCATTCTTTTTGCCTTTTGGAGTCTGAACAGAATGTAGGGAATACTGCAGCGCATTATATCCAGAATATCCAATCAGGAGACAAGACGGAGAAGGGTTTTCACTTGAGCAGAACAAACCCAACAAAAAGATG